>OAUN01000176.1_pt1 | contig 45293 bp, 24 predicted proteins | sample 1495101 | NCBI WGS metagenome assembly OAUN01 (sample SAMEA2580000, study PRJEB22360) | human gut metagenome | biome: human gut; feature: human-associated habitat; material: faeces | place: Denmark | collected 2008/2010 | reverse complement strand
TAATTCATCAATACTTTTGCTATTATCAGAAACTTTTTTATTCAATCCATCAGTACTTTCCTCTTCTATAATAAGAGAGAAACTACTCTTTGTAGCTGTATTTTGGTTTGTATAAATATATCCATCTTTCTCAACATTGATGGTATAACTTTCCAAAGAACCTGTTCCAAATGAATCATTTTTTGCAACTATCAGTCTTTCGTTATCAGTTATCGCCCATGGAATTATGTTAGTATTATTTATTGATTTTAACTTAATTATCTGACCAGATTTGACTTCAGCGACATAACCAGAATAATTTTCAATACTTTGTGGAGTATCAGACAATTTATAACCTATATCAAAATTCAATCCCCAGTATGCCGAATCATTTATTAAATCCTTTCCCGTAATACTTGAAACGATAATCTCCCCCCCATTAATAATAGTATTAGTCAAAGACACATCCTCTTTTAGTGTATTAATTTCATTAGTATTATTAACAATATCCAATGAATTAATATACTGCATTGTACCTAATCTATCATACAATGTTATATTGACTTCACCTTCCATCTCAATTTCCGAGGCTAATACGTATGGTCTTATATCAGTAGGTTTGCCTTCAAAATTTACAATGTAATTACCTGGACCATCTATAGAGAGAATCTTTATTTTCTGTTCTTCATTTCCATCAACATGATAAGAAAATCTAATATCCTTGTTACTTATATTCCATTGATTTATTGTCAAAAGAACATCATCACCCCAATCTTTTTTTAATGTTTCACCGATATAAGCCGCTCCACTTCCGCCGGTATTCATAACCATAGAAACAGATTGATAACTACTTTTATTATCTAATTCATCAATACTTTTGCTATTATCAGAAACTTTTTTATTCAATCCATCAGTACTTTCCTCTTCTATAATAAGAGAGAAACTACTCTTTGTAGCTGTATTTTGGTTTGTATAAATATATCCATCTTTCTCAACATTGATGGTATAACTTTCCAAAGAACCTGTTCCAAATGAATCATTTTTTGCAACTATCAGTCTTTCGTTATCAGTTATCGCCCATGGAATTATGTTAGTATTATTTATTGATTTTAACTTAATTATCTGACCAGATTTGACTTCAGCGACATAACCAGAATAATTTTCAATACTTTGTGGAGTATCAGACAATTTATAACCTATATCAAAATTCAATCCCCAGTATGCCGAATCATTTATTAAATCCTTTCCCGTAATACTTGAAACGATAATCTCCCCCCCATTAATAATAGTATTAGTCAAAGACACATCCTCTTTTAGTGTATTAATTTCATTAGTATTATTAACAATATCCAATGAATTAATATACTGCATTGTACCTAATCTATCATACAATGTTATATTGACTTCACCTTCCATCTCAATTTCCGAGGCTAATACGTATGGTCTTATATCAGTAGGTTTGCCTTCAAAATTTACAATGTAATTACCTGGACCATCTATAGAGAGAATCTTTATTTTCTGTTCTTCATTTCCATCAACATGATAAGAAAATCTAATATCCTTGTTACTTATATTCCATTGATTTATTGTCAAAAGAACATCATCACCCCAATCTTTTTTTAATGTTTCACCGATATAAGCCGCTCCACTTCCGCCGGTATTCATAACCATAGAAACAGATTGATAACTACTTTTATTATCTAGCCCGGTAAGTTCTTTAGTCACAGCCGCCTGGGACATAACCTTTTTCTCGGAACCGCTTTCCGTTCCGGTTTCCTGAACCAGCGCAATCTCCCCTAACGACACGCCATCCGCACCGTCCTTGCCTTTTGCAGGCTTTCCGGTATCTTTTCCATTAATGAACCAGTTCCCGTTTTCACCGATTGTAGGTGCTACATCAATGTTTCCTTCTCCCAATACAGGAACGCCGTTAAGTGTCTTTATATTTTTACCGCTTTCAAGCTGTTCCTGTGCCTTCGTCCATTCTCCGTTCTTCTGACCGTATAGATTACCGTCTTTTGGAGCGTCAGGGTTTATTCCTCCACCCTCCTTTATTTCTTTCACGTATGCAAGTAATTCATTTGTTTCGGCTGCATCGTAATTTATTATTCCTTTTCCCATATTAATTTTTCTATTAAGTAAGACAATTAGCAAACCATACTCCACCAGTACAGAAAAACATCCATAGTTGACCGTTCGCAATTTCTACACTGTCATGCCATCCGCCATTACCGAATTCATTGTTACCTTTAATACTTAACCCGTTACCTGACACGGTAATGTTTCCAAGTCCGGATTTCCTTATCCATATAATTTTATCTTTTTTCCCTAGATTATAAGGCAGATTAAGTGTTATATTTCTGTCCGAAGTGGATATTATCACGTCATCTCCACTGGTCAGTGTCTCGGATGACGATGTCGCCCTGACATTCAGGGCAAGTCCGTTTATTTTGATATTCTCAGAATCACGGGCGGTCATCTCTACATTACCGTAACTTTCTATGGCCTTTCCATAGCCCGATGCATTACAGACAACGTATATTGCTGAAGGATCATCTTCATATCCACCTCCCGTAAATATGTTAATAGCCTGTCTCTTCTGTGATCGTACTTGCATAAATGAGCCGTTCGAAGTAGGATTTTCATTTATTCGGAACGATTCGTTTGTATCCACATTTATGATAATGGACGGAGAGGTACTGTTATTATCATAATAATTGTACGATAGTCTACTGTTCTCAATTTTAAATCCACCGATGTATCCGGCATTTGCATTAATGGTACCGGTCACGTCAACATCAGTAAGCGTGGAATTGGTAATGTTTGCTTCTTCTACATTTATCTTCTTGAATGTTCCCTCCGATATGGTGGCATTCCCGGCATATATATCTCCGGCAAACAGGCTGTTTACGTTAATCAATGAAGTGTTGATTACCCCTCCTTTGATAAGTGTCCTTCCGGCCAGTGCCTCACTCACCAGGTTTTCCCATCCATCATATCCGATATACTGAGCCATGCGGTCGTTTACCTGCTCGGAAAAATCCATCGCATCGTCAAAATTGGACATTCCGCTTCCGCCCAGAACCTCCAAACTTCCTGAGACACGCAACCCCTTTGAGGGGGAATACCGCATATATCCTTTCTCCCCTTCGCGTCCTATCTGAAACATTAATTCCTTTTCTTGAGAATCGTATCTTGCCGTAAGAACCTCTTTCCCACTTAAAGAATAAGAGTCTATGCCCTGGTACATCGTAAGATAAGGAGCCCCGTCTCCGTAGGCTGAAAGCACTATCGCACTCTGTCGGTCAGGGTCTTTGTCATTGCCCAACTGGACGATTACGTCTCCCTCCTTGGGCACGTCGCTGTCTTCCGCTTCATTGACCGAGGAAAGGTCTATGTAATCCTTTCCCGTGCCCACCACTTTCCGCCACCAGTAATGGTTCTGCACATTTTCGTGTATGCCGGCCTTTATGTTGAATGACTGCGAACGCACGAAATCGCCGGCATTGAAAAGATTCTGTACGGCAGTATCCCCGTCGTCTGTCAGAAAATAACAGCGGTAAATGTCCGGAAAGTACGCTTCATCGCCGTTGGGGAAATATCCCTTGTCCCCGTCCAGGAAATACGCTTCCTGGTCAAGCCGCTCCACCTTTGTGATTGTAGCTCTTGCTCCGCTGGCGTTGAACAGAAACGAAGCACCTCCAAGTTCTGTCTTCAGAATCTCAAGTATCTGGAAGACGGCTTTATGTCGTATGTACATTTTATCAATGTACCCTACGGTATTACCGTCCGAATCCTGCCGGAACGACATACCGGCTCCCATCATCCCAGTCACAAAGTCGGGAGACTCAATTAATTTAGATACAATCTTGTAACGTGCATACAGATTGTCAATCCAGCCGACAGATTCGCCGTCCTTTTCTGATGAAAATGACATACCGGCTCCCATCATCCCGGTTACGAAGTCGGGAGATTCCAGAAAAGGAGATATGATTCCGCCAAGAAGTTTAAGAAGAAACTTTGTCTGGTCCTCCTTGTCCTTTCTCAACAATGTAACCAACGAGTTTCTAGCTGAAAAAACATTATTGTCTGAAGGCTCAGTAACATCTCCTACTTTTATAATATAAATGTCACTGTTTCCTCCACCCGCATTTGATTTAATCTTTATTATAAGTTTGTTTCCTTCCGCTACTTCAAATACAAGCTCGCTGTTTTCTTCATCAATGTGATACGGCATTGTTAATGTAGTTTATTGCTATCTTCTGCATTTCTTCTGCTGTAGCCTGGTTTTCAAAAATAGAATACACAAGTCCGGCCGTCATATAGCAAAGCGCATAAAATACAGCATCAGAAGATTCCATGTTTATGCCGGATGAAGGTTCGTATGAAGCTTCATATACAAAAACTGATACGGTATGGTTCGAACCAGTTACGCTGTAATATTCCAATATCTTCTTTCCTTCAGGTGAATATGACAAGACACATACAGGCTTGTTATTACCACCTCTTGTGTATTCGTTTGATTGCTGTTTTGCTTTTTCGCTATCAAGTGGGAATGCTTCTGAAACAGTTCTTTTCCATCCTTCCATCTTGAATGCAATAAGCTTTAGAAAATCGTCAGGAAGAACTATGTATCCGGTACCATCATTGTTGTTAACCGGGTTTGAAGTTCCTTTCTTTGGATTTACGGGAATTGCGGATTTCAATACTATCATGGCAAGAGCATCACCGATACATGACTCTATGTACTGGTCTATTTTAATAGTGTCTTCATCAAGCAGAGAGGAGTTTTTTTCTTCTTCTCCTATCTCATTCATTATCGCCTTTACCTTTGATATTATTTCATCCTTCTTAACCATAGTTATTTCCAGTTGGGGAATTCAATTCCAAGTTCTTCTGATTTCATTTTGATTCTTTCCTTGTCCTGAAGTTCTGCAATAGGGATACTATACTCACTTATGAGAATTTCCCTGGCAGATTGCACGTTCTTTACGTCAGGATATGATTTTACGGATGATTGTGATTCTGGTTCCTTTTCATTTTTATCTTCATCAGAAACCGGTTTCTCATCATTCACTTCAACTTCTCCAATCTTAAATGACTTTTCAAGCTTTATCATTCCTTTCAGATAGAGCCTGTTGTTTTCGATTGCAGTCTGTACTACCGGATCAGAAGTGCTGAACGTGGCAGGAGTAATTCCGGATGGAGTTATAACACCGTTTGCAAAGTTTACACGAAGCTTTGCGTTGTTTACCGGTATGAGAACGCTCATTTCTACTTTTCCGTAAATTGCATATCTTTTTTTATATAATGCTATCTTTCCCATAATACAATATCAGGGAGGCAATAAGCCCCCCTTTTTTAAACGGTTATGAATTAAAATTCGTCCTTGGTGTATATTTCACCTTCGTATTTCTCCCATGAAGAACCGTTCCATTTCCAGAACTCACCGGCTTTAGAGCCCGATATTCCTGTACATGCCTGTTTCAGATAGTATATCTGACCTTTAGCAGGACTTGACGGAGCTTCAGAAGCATTGTCATGAGTAATTACGACAGTGGCACCCGGCAAGCTTCCTTTATCGTCACCTTCTAACCAGATATGAGAGTAACCTTTCAGAGCAAGGGCATTGATTGAAATAACGGCTTTTCTTTTTGCTTCTTCTCCTTCAATATTTTCGGTAGATTTTTCCTCGTTCTTCATCCAGTAACGTACAAGACCTTCCATGTCAAGGATTGCGCCTGAATTTGCATATCCGATAACATCAAGAGTAGGTTCGTGCTTCAGGTAAAAGTCACCGAACACGGTATGAAGCTTTGTACATGCAAACCCCCATACGTTATCTGATGTCATTGTAATGTCTTTATGCTTTGTGAAGTCAATATTCTGGATGCTTTCAAGCATGTCACGCCCCTGGAGCCAGAACGCTTCCTTAGAACAGTCGTTACCTGTAAACTTAAGTTTTGCAAGTGCGATGATTTCTTCAAATGTCCAATCACCATCATGCTGCCATTCCCTTTTAATCTGCCATCTGATTCCTTCAGTTGTGTATACGTCCTGAACACCCATCTGACCACGGTCAACTTTGAACTTTCCTTTGTGTCCAATCCATAGTGTACGGTTATTTTTTCTTCTGTACTGTTTTACTGCCGCTTCTGCGATAGTAGCTTTCTGGAATGGAATACGTTTTTTCTGACTGTCAAAGTAATCAGAGATAATCTGATTCATGATTGTCTTCTGAAGATACACTCTTATAGGCTGTGGAATAACAAGGTCCGGTGCTACCTGCTTCTGAGTTTCTGCACATGCGTTGCTGAGCAAAACAAGTTTTGTACCTGCTTCAATTGTAGGAACGTTGCAATACTCATCACTTGATGAAGATTTTGGACCGTTCACAGCTCTTACAATAGGACTTCCACTATTTGAAGCGTCTTTCCCGACAATGAACAGCATAAGGTCAACACCTTCAAGTTCTTTCTGGCCTGTAGGATCGTAACCATTTACGCCTTTTGCGATGATTGTACCGTATTCCTGGAACAATCCTGCATCTTTTGAAGCAACCTTAATGACAGCAGTCTGGCTGTCTGCCGCCGTATATTTTTCAGTTGTTTCTACAACAGCCTTCTGTTCGTCAATCAGGTAGTGGTCAACTTCAAAACCATGAACCCGAACCTGCCTTTTTGCCTTTCGCATAATCCCGTCAAGTACGGTTTCATCTGTACCAATAAGGAATATATCATTATCAATGTCAGGCTGGACAAGTCCGTCACCTCCTACTCCACCTGTTGCGCTTGCTGCACCTGAAACGGTAGTTGCCTGTCCTGGTACCTGGCTTTCCACGCCAGCCTGTCCCGGTGATGCCTGAGCACCTCCTTCTGTTACGGCCACTGTAGCTGTTGCGTCTGCGGCCAGCATAAACGGTGAACCTATAATCACTGACAGGATAGTCAGACAGATTGAAAACAGGCTCCATTTTTCTTCTTTCAAAAAACTGATAACTTTTTTCATGTCGTGTTTATTTTTATTTGTGTTATGGCTGTTATGCTTCGCTTGCAAGCTGAATGAATGATTTTGGCTTGCTTTTCTTTTTTGTTTCCTGTGTAACCGCTCCAAGTCCGGTTGGCATCCCGTCTCCTATCTGGTCTTTTCTCATTTTATGCACATTTTCGTTTCTTCCTTTAACCTCTCCGGCTTTCAATGCGTCACTAACGTCAGTGTCATAGTTGAAAGCCTTGTCAATCATAGCAAGAAGCTCTGTCGTGTATCTTCCTGAAAGAATAGGAGAAGCGATTTTATCCCATATATCATTAAGGAAATCATCAGGATTGTACCCTTTCTCCTTGCAGAATTGTTCAATAATTGGAGTAGACTCATCAATGTTCTTTTTGTACTCGTTCTCTCTTGCAGCCAATTCTTCTGCTTCCTTTTTCCTTTCTTCTTCGGCAGATGCAATATCTTCGTATTCTGGAGTGCCTTCTTCAGCTGAAAGAAAGTCTCTTCCGTAATACCTTACAAGTGCATTACCGCTTGAACGCTTACCGCTTACAATGTCGGAAAGGACAGAAGCAAGTCGAGGGTCCCTGTTGATTGCATCTGAAAGGATTTTTTTCTGCTCCTCGTTCTTGTTGTAACTCTCGATAAGCATTCCATAGGACGACTCTTCATCTTCAGGGTTGTATCCTTCCATTTTTGCCATCATCATGGAATTAAACCTTTCCTTGTTTGTAGGTTTTCTTTCCTTTTCTCCACCGGCATTTTCTTGCACTGCCGGTTTTTCATTTATTTCTTTTTCCATGCTGTAGTATGTTTGTCATGTTTTGCGTGTATTGCAAAGTAAAATGTATTTGGTATTCAAATGTTGCTGAATTGGGTATAATTATTGCAGACTTGGGTAATATGTTATGATGATTTTCTTTTATTTGTATCTTTGTAGAAAAGGCTGTGTTATGAGGGACAATGACATTTCAGAAATCCGCCGTCAGCACATAGCAAATGCGTTTTTTGAGGAGATGAAGTCACTTAGGAAATATTCTCTTACGCAAGATGATATAATCAGAAGCGTAATGACGAAGGGTGCTCCTAGATTTTATGTGAGTTATGAAAACGCAAGGCGTTATGTATCAAAGATTGACAGGGGCAAGCCGCTGGGGCTTAAAAACAAGAATACAATCCTCATGTATGAGGAGCTCTACAGAAGGTACAAGGAGTATAAAGAAAAAACCGGATTTGTAGGTTATCAGATTCTGGCAAAGATACTGCAGGAAAAAGCACCTTCTTACTACATAGACCTGAAGACGTTCAGGGAAATAATATACGGTTATTACAGATTGAGGAAGAAATGCCGGTCATAATAGTTCTATTTGTTGTATGGCTGCTTTCATTCTTTCTTCCAGTTGAAAATCTTGCCGTTTCTTCTACCTCTCCATGGTGGACGTTATTCACATACAGCTTTGTACATTCCTACTTTCTTCACTTGCTCGTTAATTCATTCGTGTTCTGGACGTACTATCGCGTAATGCGAAAATCAGACGTTTATTATCTAATACCTTCCTGCATATTAATTCCGGCAATTTCAGGCTATCTATCAGCAAAAAGCGTTCCTACATGCGGATTTTCATCAGTAATATCTGTTATGATGGGATATTATCTTTCAGGATGCAGTAGAAAGATATTTGTTAAGGCATTGTTCCTTATATTGTTTTCGTATGTATTCACCGGCTTGTTCTCGAAAGGCGTGAACACACTCATTCATGTGTATAGCTTTTCATTCTCTTATATTACAAGCGTAATTTATAGAAAGTTATGCTGTCTCCTTCAAAGATAATAGAGATTAACAATGAGAGACTTAAAGTAATAAACTCTCCATATAACCCTATAACCGGGGAAGGATCGTTTTCTATTAAAAGAACACGTGTAACATGTGAAGATTTTCCTTTGAATGAAATGTGGCTTCCGGATGAATTCATAGAAACCGGATTCTGCCAGATTATACTTGCACTTGGTGTAAGAAGATACATAACACAAATTCTAAAACAGGAATACAGTGAATATACAGCAAACCTTCTGTATGTTGAATTCTGTGTGCAAAGGTTTACTTACGACTTTGAGTTCTGGGCATACAGTACCGCTCTTATTTCTCCGAAGGGAGGTGGAGAGGATATAAGGTTTTTCCTGAACAGGGCACAAAGGACATATCTTAAGACACTTGAAGAACTAAGAACATCAAACAATCCTATAAGCATAATTCTGTTGAAAGCCAGGCAGTGGGGCGGTTCCACTCTCACACAGATTTACATGCTATGGATTCAGATAATTCACAAGAAGAACTGGAACAGCGTTATATGTGGTGATGTGGAATCCCAGTCTAATATAGTGTCAGGTATGCTGTCCAAAGTTGTTGAACACTATCCTTCGTGGGCCGCAAACGGTGTAAAGCTTGATACAAAACCGTTTGAGGGTTCATCTAAGACAAGGCAGATCCAGTATTGTCAGTGCCTTTATTCTGTCGGTTCAGCACAGAAACCTGATAACCTTCGTTCGCAAAACATATCAATGGCCCATCTTACGGAGGTTGGTTTATGGAAGGAAACAAAGGGGAAAAAGCCTGAAGACCTTGTACAATCTATTTTTGGTTCAATCAATGACGGTCCGTATACGGTTAAGGTTCTTGAATCCACCGCCAAGGGTGTGGGTAACTACTTCCATCGTACATGGTTAAAGGCGGTAAAGGGGGAAAACGATTTCACCCCTGTATTTATACCATGGTTCCTGATAGATATGTACTCCACATATATAGGTCCAAGCAAGTACAGGCAGTTCATAGAAACAATGAACGAATACGAAATGTACTTGTTTGAACTTGGTGCCACACTTGAAGCAATCGCATGGTACCGAAAAAAGAAGATGTCAATGGAAGAGGAATGGCGTATGTGTTCTGAATATCCTTCCGATCCGAAAGAAGCGTTCCAGTCAACCGGTAGGCCTTACTTCCCAAGAAGGTATGTTGAACAATGTAGAAAAACCTGCATGGAACCTGCATTCTATGGTGAGTTTGTCGGAAACGCAATGAAGGGTGAAAAGGCATTTGATAACCTTCACTTTGTGGAAATGAAAAGAAAGAAGGATTCAAAGGACAACATACTTAACGTGTGGTTTCTCCCGGACAGGGATGCAAATCTGTATTACCAAAGATATGTAGTATCGGTAGATATTGGTGGTACCGGTGAAAAATCCGATTATTCTTCAATTAAGGTGTTCGACACGATAGCAATGATAGAAGGTGGAGTTCCTGAAGTTGTTGCTGAATGGCATGGACACATCGAACATGATATGCTTATATGGAAAGCGGCTCAGATAGCATACGCCTATGGTAATGCGCTTCTTGTAGTGGAAAGTAACACTCTTGAAACGGAAGGAACTGAAGGAGATAACTTCGAATACGTACTTGACGAAATAAAGGATTATTACACCGAGCTGTACAGCCGTACAAGTGCGGAACAGATTAAGGAGGGTGCACCGGTTAAATATGGTTTTCATACAAACCCTTCAACGAAGCCTATGGTTCTTAATTTCATGAAGTCTGCCATGAGGGATTTCCTCTATATAGAAAGAAGTCTGGAGACAACATTTGAATACGAACAGTTTGAAATTAAGGAAGACGGTAAAAAAACCGGTGCCGTAGAAGGCTGTCATGACGACCGTGTCATGTCTACTTCAATAGGGCTTTACGTATGTTACAAAAAGGGTAAGCCATACAGGCTTGCACAAAAAAATACGGGATTCCAGAAGAGGAAAACCCGTATCGTGTCAGAAGCGTCAGTTTAGGCAGCTTGTACAATTCCGTCCTGTGGAGAAGCATTTGCATCGTTCATCATCTTTCCTATAAGTCCAGGATTGTGGCTTGAAATCTGTTGCATCAGTGCAGGATCCATTTGTGTCATGCTTTGGTTTTCTGCCATTTCCTGCTCTGCACGTTTGATACTTTCCAGTATTTTTGATGCAAAAGGAAGGCTTGAGTTTTCAAGCAAAGTCTTAACATTGATAGCCTGCATTTCGAACAGTTTCATCAGGAACTCGTTTTCAAGCATCTGGAATGTCGGTGTATTGGTTCCTTCAGTAAGTTCGATGTCAAGCTGTGCTCCCTGTACCTTTTCAGGATTGTAATACTTAGATTCTTCCGAGTAATCTTTTCCGGCAAGTTCAATGTATCTCGGAGAGTTGTAATACTGCTGTATGGTCTGCATAAGCTTAATGTCACGCCTTTTTCTGAACGACTTGAACGAATCAAACAGTCCTTTCAGATTCATTGACGCGTTTTCCGTCTGCTGAGCGTACAGTGAAGCCGCTGTTCCGGAAGAAGGTTCCTTACCCTGCATTGCTGAATTTACTCCTGCAATATCATTGATAAGCTTTAGTTGCAAGCTAAGTAGTTCATAGTCTCCTTGTACGGCACCGGCTCCGTTTAGCTGTGTTATGACAGAACGTATGTCCTTCCCTGCTTTAAGCCTGCAGAACAGCACACCGTTGTACCTTACATATTCATCAATGATTTCTTCCCTGCTCATACTGTTGAATGCGTCCTCATCAATAACGACAAGTCCTTTTGCCGAAGATGAACGTATGAAGTCTATAAGAGTCATTGTACGGTTAATGCTTCTCTGCTGGTCTATGAAGTCCTCAATGAAGTTGAATACCTGACCGTGTATCAGAGGATAAGCGTGAAATACATAATTGTGCTGTCCATGCCAGTATGGGCTTCTTCCTTCCTGAAGCACGTCTCCCCAAGGCGTAAGATACCTGTAATACCAGTATCTTTCTACCTTGAACTCGTATTCAATAAGAAGAATATCTTCTTCAGCTACTCCTGCCAAAGAAGCTTCCTGTATCCTTTGACGGTTTATCTGCTCTATCTTATCAACTTCATTCAATCCTACAAAACCCCAGCTTCCATCAAGCATGTCCTGATAGAAATAAGCATCACGGCTTTCAAGCTTCCATCCAAGAATAACACGGCAAAGGTCCACATCTGAAGGAGTGTAGAAGTCTGCATATTTCTGGTTGTATCCCTGAACACCGTCAACAAATGACCTTCTCTGGAATCTGTTTTTACCGTAGATGCTTTCAAGCCATTCCCTATCACTTCTGCTTTTTGAAAAAGCAGCTACTACCGTTTCAAAGTCCATGTCAAAGATTTCACCGATACATGTTATATCCCAACCTCGGTTATCCTCTATATTCGTATTGAAGAACAGTCTTGAAGGATCCACGTTATAAACCCATGCGTCATTCATGTGTTTGTATTCGTTGTATCCGAATTCTATTCTTTGGGCAATGAATCCACCGCACTCAAGCATAGTTAATAATGAAGCATCAAGTTCTGTTATTTCGTTGAGTGACTGAGAATATTCAAGTGCTATGCTCATCATTTCACCTATTTTTGCTTCATCACGGTCTCTTACAGAGCATATAGTTTTTGTTACATTTCTTCTGAACTGACCTTCTATATTTTTGGTTATAGGAGCAATCATGTTGTTCTTCAAAGGAACTTTTCCCTGTTTCTTGATAAGTTCTCCTTCCGTTATGCTTTCTCCCGAGTCCGGGTCTGTGATATAGTCTCCCCACTGGTCACCCTTAGCGTACATAAGAGAGCGTTCCATCTTGCTTCTTGCTGTATAAAGGCTACTCCAGTACGAAGAAAACTCTTCAAGCTCATCATAGGCTGTACCTCTTGTGCGTTTTACCGTATCTTTTGTCCGGTAATCACGCGCAGGCTTTACTTTTCTGTTCAAAAATTTATTCATGATACCGTATTTTTGCAAAACTACTCTATTACTGATAATAAATGTTGATATGTTGGGTAAAGCGGCACGCCTATATAGCGCACCGCTTGTTGTTTACTTTTTAAGAATATCAATACCTTTTGTTTTCAACTGATACAAAATAGCTTGTGTGGTTTCATCGTCAGGCATTTCTTTCATATATTTTTCAATATCATTTACTGAGTTTACAATATTTTCAAGTTCAATATATTTTCTTGCCCTATCACTTCTTAAAAGTTCTTCAAGCTTCTTTCTCGATTCTTCTGACGATAATGTATTACCTTCTTTGTATGAACTGGTAATTTCATCTTCAAGAGATTTCTGGTCAAACTTAAATTCTTCAGTAAATTTTATGACATCATAGAAGGAAGAGTTTATCCTACGCATTTTAACATCTTTATTTCCACTTATAAAAAATCTACTTACAAGAGGCATTTTACCAATAGTAGATGATTGCTCTTCTCCTTTTGAAGTTGATACAATCCAGTCTGCTGCTGATAAGAATGAGCTACCATAACCTCCTGTATATCCTGTTATGATATTCTGCCAAAGTGAAGGATTCCAGTCTAAAGATCCAGACGTTTTACCGTCTGTTCCTCCGGTCAGTTTGTTTGAAAGCCTTGAAAGCTCTATAAGAGCAGGGCTTGTATTTCCATAAACCATTTTATACTGAGGAGAAAAGCCTTGCCTAATTGTAAAAGGCTGTTTTTTTATAGGATTTCCCATAAAGTTTACATTCATGGCTACTTGGGCCACAGGTTGTGAAATTGTTGGAAGAACATTCAATAAGACGTTTGCACCTTCATAAGACCAGTTTATTGAGAGTGGAGATATTGCATCAATTCCTGACTTTATGAAATCTGTTGCCGAGAGCTCTCTTTGTCCGGAAATAGCACCACCTATACAGTCTCCCATTGTATACCATGGAGACATTTCTGGAGATACGGGTATTTTAAGCCAATTACCTTTAGGAAGCCTTACGCAGATGTTATGAGTACGTTCCCAGTCGGTAAGAGTGTTATAATAGTCTTCGTCATCATCTCCGCTTCCAATTCCGAACATTTCATACAGGGAAGGAAGTACAAAATTATTCATGAATGGTATAAGAAAAGAAGCAAACATCATTGAGTTAGCTATAAGAGTTGTGGAAGTCTTAACATGATTCTCTTTTATATTTTTGTAGAATCTGTATTTTGCCTGCATGTTTGCATTCCAGAACAATATATAAGCTCTTCCATATTGAGAAAAGAAAGCTGCCATGTTGGTTACATCAAACAATGATTTATTATCATTCCAGCTTTTCATTCCGGCTCCCTTTCTGTTAAAGTTTACGGTTATTTCTTTTGCGTCTCTTATTGATCTGGTTACACTTCTTCCCATATCCCTACTTGTTTTATAAGCGGCAAATCTGTTTACAAGTTCAGCTGCTTGTCCAGTAAACTCAACGCAATCAAAGAAAATCTTTGTTATTTTCCTTGGGTCAATTAAACTTTTGTTTTTTCTTGATAAATCTTTAAGTTTTTCTGCAAGATCCTTTGTGTAATTTTCCTGCGTGTCAACAAATGTATATCCGGTTGCTCCTCCATTATCCATGAATTCTTTAAACATTTTGTTAATTTCATCTGATAAATCGAGATTACCATCTTGGTATTTTTTCAGGCGAATCATCATGGGTACAAAATCTCCAAATCCTGCTTTTTGGTTTTTTGTGAACTTTATCCAATACGGAACGTTTTCTTTGATAAATACCTGATTATTTGAATACATTGTATCTTTTATCAAGTTTGCAATTGAAAATGCAACATTCTTTGCTGTAAATGCTCCTGCCATGAATCTTTGTATTCTTTCTCCTATTTCAGCCCATCCTTTATTGTTTACGTTTGGGTTAAGAAGTCCGTTCATAGCTTGCGCAACTCTTGGGTTTCCCGTTATCGTAATAACATATTTATCCCCTAGTATATACAATGGTATTTCATGCTCGCTTCTTTCGTTGTACAAGGTACGGTATGCAATCCTTGATTTTTTTGAGACAGGCTTTGCATAGCCTTCTTTATTATTTTTCTTCATAAGGTCTTCAAATCTTCCCAAAATACGTGAAACCTCTTCTGCGGGTATATCACCTTCCGGATATTTAGGAACAGCTTCTACCCATTCAGGAACGTCCTCTCCTGATTCTAATTTTGGAATTACAAGGGCTTCCCTAAGATCATCATCCTGCATAAGACTGTCATATCTCACCATCCACGCACGGTTAGATACAGCAAGCCCTTCTGTATCGTGGTTGTTTACAAGTGAATATAAATACATTTTAGCAAGATTCTTATTTCCCACAGATATGGTAGAATATCCTGTATTTAAAATACTACCAAAAGGATTTCCGGCTTCACTTGTTCTGCCTTTAGCCGATTTAACAGGGTTACTTCCTGGATAAAAGTCATTTCCAATGTAATTGTATACATCTCCAGCTATCTCATCTTGAAAACCTCTTAATGGTATATAATTTTCAAACCTTTGCTTTTGTCTATCTACATATTCTTTGCTTACAAGCCCTGATTCATATTGCTTATTTAAAGTATAATCAGTTGCTTGAGAAATAGATTTCCATAGATCTCCAATACTTGTTTCATTATGGTTGTTTTCATATTCTTCAACGAAATTCAAAGATGATTCATACCATCCATCAGGATATTCCTTTTCGTCTCCAAATACTGAGGACAAACCGCTATAATCTTGCGAAAGATCTGCTCCAATTCTGGAAGCTTCTCTATCTAATTCTCTTTGTTTTTCTATCCAGCTTATATCTTTTTGCTTTGATATTCTTTTCTTTGTATCATTCCAGTCAGACATAACCTTTTCTGAATATTCTTTCATTAGTTTATCTCTGAAATCATTACGGAATTTTTCAGAAGCATTTGATTCTGCTCTATCAGCAATAACTTTTGCACGTTTTTTAGCTTGGCTTTCTGCTTCTTCCTTCTGTAATCCTTCATTTATAAGCTTGTCGTATATGCTTTGGAAAGATTTATCGTATGCCTTTTTACCGGCTTCTTCTTTTGACTTCTTTAAATCTTCTTTATACTTTTCTCTATCTATTGATATACCTGCATTTTCAAAGAATTTTAAGCTTTCAGGTTTTATCTCCTTGATATATTTTTCTATAGCCATTTGACGGTTACGCTCGACTCCATGTTTGGCTTCAACGTACATTACAAGTTGTCTAAGCTCTCCTTTATTCCAGTCCCATTTTCTATTCTTCTGTTTTCCTACAAGTTTAAGTATTGCCTTTTTCATCGGACTTACAATATTTGAATCAAACCAGTCCATTTCTACCCTGTTTTTTGAAGATAGAAAAGTCATACTATCATAAGCATTTTCAAAAGACTTGATTTCCTCTCCGGTTCTTTTTGAAATAAGTTCCTGAAATTTGTCTATGGCTGTAAGGTAATCTACAGAACTTTCCCTTAAACTAAACATAGTACTTGAAGCTATTTTATCCCATGCGTCAATAATAGATTGTTCTGGCGTTTGTTCAATTTCCCTATAATAATTCCCTACACCCATGTTGTATTGCATTGCCACATCAATGGCCAAATCTATCGGTCTGTTTTTGTCAAGATTCTGTGCGCTTCTCCAAAGAATATATCTCAACTCGTTGTCATTTATGTTGATGTTTATTCCCATTTTCCTGAGAAGGTTCTTGAAAGCCTGCTTGATTCTTTCCCAGACTGAAAAATCCACACCGTTCTCGGCCATTCTTGCCATGTATTCCTCAGTGGCAACACGAGAATCATAACCGTATCTTGGAAGCGTTTCAACAATTCTTTTACGGACTTCGCTTGATACGTTGTTGAAAACATCGTCCAGGAAATCATCCATTCTTTCATCACCCACAAGTTTCCTGAGTCCGTAATGTGCTACTCCTTCATGAAGTATAGTCTGTTTTACATCGTCTGCACTTGTGGCGTTAGGAAGGTATACATAAACCTTTCTGGTATTTACATCATACCAGCCTTTCACTTTTCTTCCTTTTTGAATTGCTTCCTTTGCCGCTCCTTCAGGTACTTCATCTATGGAGTTGATAACCTGAACGGGTACGTTAAGGCTTTCGGATATCTGATTTGCGTCAATAACCATGCTGTTGGTACCCATTGAATCATAAAGGAATATCTGGTCTTCTCTCGCTACATCTTCTGTCTCAGAAGCAAGTGTACTTCTTCTTTCTTCAGGCGTCATATTAAGGCGTGATTGAACATTTCTTGCTTCTACTTCTCCGGAAAGTTCGTGATATCTATCCTTGCTTTCTCCCAGACCAAACTTTTCAATAAGATTCTGATATTCCTTGTAAGCATCTTCATATCCTTCTTTATCATAACCACGAACCCAAAGATTAAATCCTTCGTCGAAAGCATCTCTGCTTGGCATTATCCCATCGCCAAAAGACATTCCCAACGAAGTGTATTCATCGCGAACTGCTTTGTAAACATCCATTTTAGAAGCATCGCTTCCTAGCTCTTTCGATTTCTCTTCAAATTCATCAATCATAGACCAGGCATCGCGTTTCTCTTTTAGGCTGTTGAGATAATTACGGTAAGTTCTGGAATTTCCTCCTCGCGAAAATCCCTCAATATGCTGAATTGCATGTTGCACCTCATGTACAAGAATGCTTTTTGCATCCAAAGGAGAATTATTGTTTATCCTGATAGTCATATCATGATGGCTATACGAGCCGCCATCGAAAAAGCTACCGTCATAAAATTCTACCTTTACTTGCTTCAACTCAGGATATTCTTTAAACAGAGTGTTATCAGATACATAATCATCAAGAAACTTTATATCTGATTTTTTCAGGCTATCTTTCAGTTCTGTTTCTTTCTTTGATAATTCATCAAAACGCACCTCTTCCTCATTGGAGAGTTTCTCTCCATTATACACTTTATCCGACAAAGACATAAGTTCTTTATGCCATGGTTCACGCTCAAGCAATGATTTTTCCCGTGCATTCCCCTTTGGTATATATTCAAAGTCTTCTTCTTCATACCTCCACTTGCCATCGGATCCACGTTCCCATCCGGTAGCTATTTTGATAGATTTCGCATCCTTACCTGATTTTTCCATTTCTCGCGCAACAGCAAGGTTGTCTAATCTTGTGTTAGCTTCTTCTGCTGCATCAAGGTTTGCTGCGCCTTGTTCTCCGATAAAGCGAAAACGGGTGTCTTTCTTTCTTGAATTAAACCTCTTTGAAGGAGGTATAATGTTCCCGTTATCATCACGAACAACTAAATCATTAAGTTTTCGATTATTTTTAGTATCTTTATAACGGTAGTCATTTCGGTCATCATATCCCCATTCGTTTATATCATTTCCGTCCCAATATAGATTTTCAGCCGGTACTTCTTCTTTGATAATGCGATAGTTGCCTTCAAGAGCGTGATTCCCGTGTTGTTTAGCATATGATTCGGATAGTGTAACCCAATCCCCATTTCTTACATTACTTTCTTTTATGGATTTTGGCACAGCACGATAAATCGTAACCATTGCTTTACCGTCTTTTTCTATGCTAGAAAGTGCGTTGTTTATAGCATTCACACTTTCCTTGCGGTTCTTATCCTGGTTCATGCGCATTTGCTCATTCAGACTATCACGTATATTATCCTTATTGTTTGCCACATCTATCATGCTTTTATCTATACCTTCTTTATCATAAGAAGGCGCACGATGCGACATCCTAAATTCGTCAATAGACATGTACCCTTTTCTTCTTGCTGATTCGTTGACAATATCACGCATACGGGATTCATTCTTATCTTCTAATGCCTTAAAATATGCTTTATCCATCTCCTGATCAGACATGTTTTCAAACTCAAGCAAGCGTTGACTTTCGGCTTTATCCTCCTCTTCTATACGTTTTTTAGCGGCTTCCATCATGTTACGCTCCTCTATTTCCCTTTGAACATATTCTTCTCGAAGTGAATCCAGATTGCCGAACGTATCATACAATTCTTTTTTTATCGGGGAGAAAACTTTTACAAACTGTCCCAACGACAAGTTATCATTCTGTAATCGTACACTTCTATGAATAGATTTAAACGCATAGCTAGCCCCACCCAAGTTCCCATTTCTCATGGATTGGGCATATTTCTTAACGTCAGCTTCGTTTAGTTTATGTTTGGCTGCAAAGTCTGAAAAATTCACGTCAGTTTCTCTAAATCTAACATCATCACTTTTTATCCCAATCTTCTCCATCAGTTCCTTGGACCGGGCTTCTCTTTTCCTGTTTCTTTTTTCCTTTGCAGCTGATTTCTCTTTTGATGTATCAATTAATTCATTTATTTCATAACCTGCCGCTTCGACTGATTCACGTATCTTTATCTTTTCTCCTATGTTAGACTGGTCGTATATCCGCTGAAGTTCACCTGAATCCGACAGATTTGATATGTAATCAGGATATTCATCCGATGCTTTGTTGAATGAATCAATACTTTCATCAGATTCATCCCATTCTTGACGGTCTTCAATACCAGAATTCTTGAAATCCTCGTCTACCTTTTGTTTGATATATTCGGATTCTGAAAGAAACTTTGATTCTGTAGTTTTTTTGTTTTCTTTATTCTGATTTATCAATTTTTCTTCATTAGTGGTTGTTTCCATTTTGGAAACAACCACTACGTTTTCTTCATTCAGAATATTATTTTCCGAACCGTCATTTTCGGTAGAAATAACATCTACATTTTTGTATTCAGAGAATGGTTTTGTCTTTCTTGCTGAACTTTCTATCCATTTTCTGAATTCTTCCTTTGACACTCCGGACACAACACCAACTTTCCAACCTTCTTCAAAGTTAGCAAGATAAGCATCTTTCGCTTCCTCCAACGAGTTGAATCCGTACATAACCTTACTTTCATCATATTCTCCTGTTTTTTGATTTACCTGGTCTATTACATACACGTTTCCCTGTTCCGGGTTGTCCGAAAGAAATACGTCGATATGGTCTCCGTCTACCCCTTCGGTACCGCGGATATATCCGTAGTCATTTTTCATGGTTACAGACCATTCTTTACCGTCAGCATCCTTTCCTGAACGAACGGAGCCTTTCGGGTTCTCTATCGTAATGTCGAATCCGTCTACTTTCACATGGCCCTTCTTGTAGTTACCGGCTTCTTTTTGTGCTTCGGTAGGGTTGGTGTCCGTTTCCCGTTCCGCATCATGTATTTCTTTCGCTTTGGCCACGCGGTGGATATAATCCAATACATCTTCTCCTTTTTTGATATCTGGCGCAACGAAGGCATTTCTTTTAGCCGGTATTTCCAGCATCTTTCCCGGTTTACGGCTGTCGTATGGAACAACATCTATGAAGTGAAGGTTGCCGTCTTCGTCTACAAGTACGTTGTTCGGCTTGGTGTCGGCTATCTCATAAGTGCCGTCCGTCCAGTTGCCGCTCATATCGGTATAGAAACCCATTTCTTCAAGGAAATTGTCTATTTCCTCTTGTGTAGCTTCTCGTGCATTACTGATATAAGGTTGAGACAAGACAACAGAAACCTTGCCATCACTATTCAAGGTAAACCCTAAAATAGTGATGGCATCATGGGGGAATAACTCATTGTGAGCATCCACCCGGTTCATAAAGCTGTCAAAGTTTGTGGAATTTTCCGGTAAATATGAGAAATCGTTAATCTTGACAACTGATTTCCCATCACGGGATAGGTAAACATCATTCTCCCCACCCAAACCTATACGTTCGCCGTTGATTATTGATTGGATGTCATCAATCCACGTTTGATGTCCCTTATTTCGTTGAACGACATCCCTAAGTAAGGTGTTTCTCGTCCAGCGGCTTTGTCCATCCTCCGCTGTTGTTCTATCGCCTGCTCTACGGAGGTAGGCTTCTGCCTCATTTTTTCCATCGAGGCTGCCACTTTCTCCTGATACGCCTGCCACTTCTCCCTGTTCATGTTCCCTGCCATTTAAATTGTTTTGCGAAGATACAGAATCATTTCCATTGTTCAAAGCACCATCATAGGTTTCTTTTTCCCGGGTTACTTCGATTCCCGGTTCAGGTACCACGCCACCGCTTTCGCCATCAGCTTGATTTGCTGGCTCCGGTTGTTCATTGACTGTTGTATCTGCTCCTTCGTTATTACCCCGGCCTTCTGGCAGAAGTTCATCGCCTTGTTCACCGTCTGTTTGTCCTTCAGTGCTTCCTGCACTTTCTGTTTCATTTCCTCTTGATTCATTTTCTGATATGATTTGTTCGTTAAACCTTTCAAATATAGCATTTAAATCTTCATCCGAAACCGAAGAATACATATTATCAAGTTCTTCTTCTATGTAGTCACAATACGAAATCCACTCTTCAACTGTCATATTGTTCTGAGAAGCTTCCCATTCAAGAGCCTGCTGTTCCATGTAGTCCTCATAACCAGGTGCGCTTTCTTCAATGTCTGTTCCGTGCATTGATTTTGCAGCTTCCCACATCTTGGAAGGCGTGCCATACCGCTGGAATGATTCGAGTATCATGTTGAACACATCCTGATCCGTTACCATTCCCTGCAATGTCTCCGGCATATCAGCGTGAATCTGCTCTGCTGCCGCTTCCGGTGTCATGCCGTCAGAAGACAACGCCCAAATCATCCTGCGTCTTTCTTCCGGAGATGATGCAAGACCTAGGTGTGAACCCAACCCCTGCGTTTCTCCTGAATCATTCCATTTGAATGTTACGCGTCCGGTTGCAATTTCACGCAAAACATGTTCCATAGGAGTATTGGCGGTTCCCATTTCATTATCTTCGTTCACGTATCTTGCTCTCTTACGAGGTTCTTTACGTTCGTATGCTCCTGAATCTATCTTCTTCTGGACTTCCTGCTGTGCAGCCTTCTGCTGTTCAGCCGTCATTTCTGAAAGTCTCTGCTGATTTGCATCTGATTCTTCTTTTGCCTGCTCAATGATTCCACCTGGGCGTTTTGATTCAATATCATTTGCTACGCTGTTCCAGTATGCTATCTTATCGTTGATAGACTGAATGTTTGCCTTCTTCTGCTGCTTAAGACGTACAATCTCCTGAATTGTATTACCTGTCGTCTTTGCCTTATCAGCTTTTTTAAGTTCTTCCTGATAATGGTTAATCATCTGCGCGGCTGTATCCTTAGCATCGTCCACGTTTTCGCTTATCTCAATGAGTGCGGATGATGTATCCTGATATGGTGCTGATTCGAAGTCATGTTCACCGTTTTCATTAACAGGTATCCTTGATATTGCAGTCTGAGGTTCAGTTTGTGCCTGCTGCTGTTCAGGCTGTGTTACATCTTCATTCTGAACAACTTGTTCTTGTGAAGTTTGTTCTCCCTGAATTTCAGGTGTCATTGCGGTTCTTATCTGTTCTTCGGTTAAAAGATTAGACTGAACCGGATTTCCTTCTTCATCCAACGCACTGACTACATATCCGTCCGGCGATTTTTGTGTTACGGAATAAGTTACGCCATCACTCTGGAATGTGGTTCCCAATTCGATTGGTTGAACGCTCTGTTCAGGCTGCATAAGTTGAGCTTCTTCAGCCTGGATGAATTCTTGTTCCGCATCTTCTCCTGCCTGATATGCAAGTTCTTCAGCCGGTGTATCGTCAACAAGGCTTTCAAACATGGATATTGGAGCCATCTTTACCTTTCCATCCTCGCTAAGATAATAGATTGTATTGTCTGAACTATCCTTATCTACATTTCCTTCTGCATCAAAAACAATATTACCTCGCAATATATTGACTGGATTCTGGCTTAAACCTGACTTCACCCTCATTACGGTGCCGGTTGTTGCGTTCGTCATTCTTTCAACTTGCGACTCAGCTTCCTTTCTTGCATCATACGCCTGATTCTGCACCCAGTAAGTATAATTAAGATAATCATCATAGGCATTCTTGTATTCAACAATATTTTGAACTGTTTCCGCATCATACAATTCCGACAAGGCACTCTCACCTTCCTGATTCAATATGGACACAGCAGAGTTAAGTTCCTCTTCTCCTATTCCAATATTGTTTCTTGCTTCATTAAGATTAGATATAATGAAGCGTTTGTTCTGAATCATTTCTTCAGGTGCAATCTGCTTGTCTGCTTCCTGCAATGTCTGTTCCTGAAGGACAGAAGAAATGTAGTTTATGGTCTTTTTCTTTATGTCAGGCTTCATATTGCTTGACAGAACTTCCTTCACCATTCCGCGTGCTGTCTCTATATCGGCATCCTGCAATGCTTCCCTTACTCCGGACCAGTCCTCTCCCATCGTGTCGCGCATCTGATTCTCAAACTCACGCATGTTTCGGTAGTTCCTGTATTTCTCACGAAGGTATCCACCGGTTCCGGCCGCGCCAAAAAGTGCTGACATTGGAGCAACACCAAGGAATGTGTCTATATTATTGTCAAGGTCAACAAGCTGCTCAGGTGTCATATCTCCTATTGCGGTAGATACAAGGTTGTTCACTACCTCTTCTCCGTATTCACCTATAGGATCCGCAATCTTAGCACGTCTGGCAATTTCCTGAACCTGCTTGAATCCGTTGCTGTTAATGATGGATGAATAAGCCTTTCCAACAGAAGCAGGAATTATCTTCCCAAGGCGGTTTGCACCGGTCACATTACCAACCCAACCAAGCATAGGAGCAAAGTATTCTCCAAGAAGCTCGCTTCCGGTCTCTGCTGCTGTTGATACGACAGACTTTCCTATTGCTTCTGCACCAGTCTGCACATTCTCCCTCCCTGCGTATGATACAGTACCATCCTGTTCCGGAGAAACTTGAACATCACCAAGCCCTCTTTTCTGATAGTCGGCCGCTACACGCGCACCGCCAAATGTAGCTGTATGAGCTGCCACGTCACCAAGGCCGGCTGCTGTCCTTGCGGCTCCTTTTGCCAGTCCGGTTGTCGCACGTCCAAGTCCCATCTTTGCAGCTTTTTCGGTTGCATACTTGACAAGTGCCTTTGATGCAGGTTTTGTAACGGCCTGAATTGTTCCCATTCCGGCAATCATGTCAAGCATGAATGGGAGTGATTCTGCTATCGCTCCTCCGGCCTTGTATCCTCTTCCAAGGTCTCCTGAATAATACATCTGTGTAGCCGCATTGGTAACAAGAGCCTGCATAAGAGCATCTTCAGACGGTGAGAGTTCTTCTCCACGGTCTACTTTGTCCATAACCTTCTTAGCGGCAGAGTAGTTCTTAAGGTCCTGCAATCCCATTGCCCATCCGTCCAGCGGTGCATCCTTAAATCCGCGTGCGAATCCGGAAAAGAAATTTGTATTGCCTTTCTTTTTCGCTTCGTTGGTTATATTCTGAGCCTGTTCTATAAGAGTTGATGCGTATTCAAGTTGCTTGTCAGCATCGTTCTGCTCACCGGCAAGGTAAGCCTGTGACATGGTTGAGAATATTCCACCTCCACCGGCAGACTTAACCCTCTGTTGTCTTTCCTCAACTCTCTGCTGGCGTGCGCTGTTGATAAGCTGCCTTACGCTGTCAATCTGTTCCTGATTCTTTGGCTTGAATACGTGTTCAAGTTCCTGCTGTTTCATGTACGGATCATTGGCCGCACGTTCAGCGAGCTGTATTCTCTGCTGTTCGTCCTGAACAATCCTTCCAGGAATATCGGCAGGCTTCTCTTCTGACATCGTATTTTGCGGAAGAGGAAGAGTAGAAAGGTCATTTCCACGGCTTCTGAAATAATCAGGTATGTTATTCAGTATTCTTTCTTTTGTTTCAGCCCTCTGAGGATAAGAAGGTGACTGAACAGTAGTTACAACATTACCAGATTCTTCTTTTGCAGGAGGAATAGCGGATTCTCTTTGAACTTCGCCAGATATTCCGCTAACGAAGTTTTCATACGTGTCATTGAATCCGGTTTTGTCTCTCAGAACTTCATACACTTTCTTTCTCGCATCTTCACTCGTAGTAATGTCGTTGTCAAAATCCTCATAACTATCCATGAATCCTGTCTTGTTCTTAAGAATGTCGTATATCTTCTTTCTTGTGTCTGCGCTCATTATTCAATATCTTTTAGTGACCAACCGTTGTTATTGTTATCTTTAAGTGACCATCCTTGTTGTCTGTCGTGAACAGGCCTTTTATCGTCTGTTGCGGTAAGAATAGCTTCTCTCATATCATCAATTGTCATTCCTTTCTTTGTCGGATCATTGAATTGCTGGGGGAAATATCCTATTCTTACACCTTCATTGTACATTCTTGCCACGTCTGTATCTTTGTTTAGGTCGTAAGTGACTGCACCGTCATGGCCAAACTTCATCTTAGGATACTTATTTTTCTTTCCTGAACCTGCATTACCGTTTCTCTTTGCTATCTCTTGCTGACGGTATTTCTCTCTTTCCATTGCAGCTTCATTGTTCATCTTGGTACGACCTGTAGCTGCACCCTGATTGTATCTAGCAAGTTTCATCCTGAAATCATTCTTAACTCCTTCAAGTTCTTTAGCATCCTTAGCCTTACGCGCCTGCTTTTCAAGGTCAGCGGCTTTCTTCTTGTCTATAAGACCAGCCTTAAGATTAGCCTGAATCTCTGCAATTGCTTTGTCTCGCTCAAACTTAAGATTTATCTTATCCTGTTCTGCTTTTGCGGCTCTTTCAGCACGAGCTGTAGAAAGATTGTAGTTAAGCAATGTGTCGTTGTAAGAATCCCTCAACCTGTCAATAGCCTGATTGTATTGCTGGGTATTGCTCTTAATCGGGCTGAACATTCTGGCACCGGCAGCCGAAGAAACTGTTTGTCCGAAGAGATTTGCAAGATTACCCCAAAACTCAGCGGCCCTCTGTCTTTTAAGCGAATCTTCGCTCTCCTGGTACCTTTCTCTTAGTAACGCTGTAAACACATCATCAGGAGTTGTAGGCTTCTTCTCTGTCTGTTCCTGCATTGCCTGATTGGTTGCAGCTCTCACCTGTTCTGCAGAAGAAACGGGTATAACAGGCTGTTCAACCTTGGTTTTATCAGGTTTTACGCCCTGATTGCTTCGTGAGAATTGAAAATTTGAAAAAGATTCGGGAGATTGTCCGTAATTTTCGAATTCAGGAAGCCTTGAAGTGTCTACAGACGGATTTTTCTTGATAAAATCGAAAAGTCCCATCATTTACCCCCTTTCTTCTTTCCCCATTCCTGCATGGAAAGAGCACTACCTATAAGTCCTAGTCCGTTACTCATAAGCTGGGCACCACCCTGCTCGTTCGCAGAAGACTGACCTAGCCTTGCCTGAAAGATGTTGTTCTGGTTCTGCTGGTCTATAGCTTCAACTTGCGCCTTTCTGGCTGTAGCCTGAGCTGCAAGGCCGGTTGCCGTTTCGTCCAGAATCTCATTGTTTGCCTGCTGTTGTGCTATTGCAGCTTCAGGAGTTGCACCGGTCACAACTGCAGTTGCCCTTGCTTCCTGATTCTGCTTTTTCAACGTGTTTTCCACTCTCTTCATGGCCGCCTGGGCTTCGGTAGAATCCATGTAATTCTGATAGTAGTTCCTGTTATACCATGCATTATTCTTAGACTCCTGCTCGTCAATGAGCCTTTGTTGTTCCTTTGCCGCCTTGGCAGACTTGATTCCTCCGGCTATTCCGGATGCAAGTCCGCCTACGGCTCCTAATATAGCTCCAATCATACGCGTATAATTTATTTTGTGTCACACTGACAAAGTAAGCTAATTATCAGTATCATAAGTTGCGTAATTTGGTAATTGTAATTCTACACAAAGTTACAAACCTTGTAACTTCTTGTAACTTCGTATATCTTTGGGAATTAGAACATTATAAGCACTTATAAATGTTAAAAGTTACAAAATACATCATTTTTGTAACTGAGTTACAATATTAGTTACAGTTATGAGCGAAGAGAAGAAGATTGCAAGAAGGAGCAGGGCAAAAAAAGTGAAGGAAATAGAGCACTCTGTTAAGCTGAATTACACTGATGAAGACCGTATTAAGGTTGTGCGGATGCTGATTGACAGCGGTATGAACTATTCAATAATGCACAAGAAGACAGGTATCAATACCAACACGATAAAGCAGTGGTATTACCGGTACAAGGGAGACATAGAATCAGCAAGTTCTACTCTTATCGCAGAGAAGGTAGAGATTGACTTCGCACGGGCAAAGCTTGAATTCCTTCAGAACCATTTCCATAAGATTAACTCCCTTGCTGACATTGCCATCAACAGGGCAATTGTTCTTTGTGCTACTGAGACTGACATTAACAAGATAACCAAGTTGCTTGAAGTGATATCCAACCTTGTTGTGAAGTTCAACGAATCCAGCCAGGAACAGCAACAGAATTCAGGAACCACTATCAATCTGATTAAAGACAGCGTTTTCCAGCTTAATCAGCTGAAGGAAGAACAGAGAAAAAAAATAATCGAGGTTTCAGAAAACGAATAAAATCAAAATAAAATAATATTTTACTTTGATAATTAAAAAACTATGTGTATATTTGCAGTACAAAATCAAAAAAGTGAGACACACTTATAAACTGTATTGCATTATGAAGACTTTAAGCAAGGAAACAAAAAAATTATTATCTGAAAACGCAATTACTTATCTATTCAATGAAGAAAGTGAAAAGTTCGAGATTCATTATCCTTCAGGTAACTTTGACTACCTTGACTCAGAAGAAGAAGTTGTAAGTAATGTTGAAGAATATGTTGAATTTTGGGATAACCTTACAAAATGATTAATAACCGATTCAAACTTGAAAAAAGCACCCATCAAGGATGGTGGGTGCTTACCGATACTGATAACCTTATCGTAATAAGGTTTGAAGAGCATAAGTATAATGATACACAAAAAGTTACAATTCTTGAAAACAGCAGATTCAGAGGATGCGCGGAAGATATGGCAATGGAAATTTCGCACATTATGGCTGAAATGGGAGATTATATGTATAGTCATTGGTATTCAATAGCTATGCCAACACCGGTTTTTGAATTCAGAAAGGACGAAGATAATGACCGTATGCTGATTTTAAGGAACAAATTCCCTAAGATTACCATAGATATTCAGGACGATTGTGACATTAAGCAGTTATCCGATGCCCTGAAAGCTGCATCTGAATTTGTAAAAAAGACAAAGGAATGATAAAAGTTGAACAACAAATTTTGTGTGAAAAACTATACATCGAAGGAAATCACACAATCAAAGAAATTATGAGTATAACTGGTATAAGGTCAGAACAGACAATATACCGGATACTTGATGCAGCAGAGATACCACGTAGACCAGCACGTAAATCAGTTCATAAAATAAGCCTTTCTATTGATAAAGATACGATGGAAATAATTAAGAAGGAAAATCCTAAGAATATATCCGAATGGATATGTGATATAATCAAAGATAAATATCATACATAATTACTATATTTGCAAAGTAAAAGCGTAGAAGACTTTTGTTAAAACAAACAGCCCCGACCGGATATGTATCAGGAAGGGGCTTTATTTTCACATCATATTCATTAATGACATACTTCTAAGTTCAACGAAGTCCTTGTAAAGTTCCGGCCTTATCACATAATCGCACACTCTCTTAATGCAGATGCTTGCCTGCCGGCTTCTTATCTTCGTGTAATACCTGATTACACCTTTAGATCTGTCGCTGTGACCAAGACAGTAGTTAATAACGCTGTCAGGCATGCAGATGTCGCTGGCAAACTGAGCGAAGCACTTCCTTGCAGAATAGAATACCACTCTTTCCTTTATGCCAAGCTCTTCTGCAAGGTCTGTTATCGCATAAGATACGTATTGTGAGAAATTGTGGTATGTGAAATTGTATCCGAAATCAAGCTTCCCATTAGGCTTCATCCATTCTCCTGTATATCTGTCAATACATTCAGGCATTTCAAATGCAATCACGTTTTCTTGCTGGGTTCTTCCGGCAGACTTTGTACGGACGTATCTTACCTCCTTGTCGCGGAAATCAACATTCATTATGTCTATTAGGTTCATTCCTCCAAGCATGAAGGAAATCATGAACAAGTCTCTGGCCATCTTCTTTTTCTTCGTGTCAGGTCTTGAATTCATTATTCTAAGAAATGATTCAAGACTGAGTGTAACTTCCCTGACTGGTGAAGGAGATATTCTTACGGATGAAAAAGGATGAACGCTATATGATACCATCTGGTCTGATATTGCCTTGTTCACAATGACCTTAATGTGGCTTAGAATTGTGTTGATATAAGTCTGTGTCTTTCCTGACCTTCTAAGGTATTCAGAAAAGGATTTTACGAGAACAGGCGTAATATCTTCCATATCAATATCTCCCCTGCAGTAATCACAGAAGTATCTTGAAGAGCGTTCTATAAGCTTTGCATAAGAATTCCTTCCTTCTGACATAAGATAACTCACATACTCCCCGGATATTCCCTTGAATGTTACTTCTTCCCCATCCGGTCCTGACTTGATAATATCTCTAAGCTGCTCGCATGTGTACAAATCAGTGTTCTTGACATTATCGAGACGCTCCTCGTAAATATCGAGCATATTCCTTAACTTCTTGTTAAGCTCACAGGCATCCGGGTGCCTTACTATCTTACCGTTCTTTAGCTGTCCTGGATCGTTAAGAATGATTTTTGTGACGATGTAAGAAGTTACAGACTTGTGCCGGACCGCAATCCTCAGTTTGTGCGTTCCGTTTTTAAGCACTCTTTCTTTGATGATAACAGGATTGATTGTTGCCATAGTTGTGTCCTCCGACAAGGAAAATCCAGCGTTACTTTTTCAGGTACTTTTTTCCTTCCAAAAGTGGAAGAATTTTCCTTTTTTTTAATGGCATCCTGATTATTTTGATTCGTGTAGAGAAAATCAAATATCTGTATTTCAGGCTTTTATGAGAAGAGCCGAAAGCGGGACTCGAACCCGCGACTTACTCATTACGAATGAGTTACTCTACCAACTGAGTTATTTCGGCAACGTGTTTCGTTGAAAACGGTTGCAAAATTACTGTTTTCTTGAAAACAGCCAAATAAAAAAGAGATTTTTTTCCGAGAAACTACATTTTTCCAGCCCGTACAACCCGTTTCCGCTACATCACAGGGGCATTTGACACATTATTACGTGTAATTTGTACAATAGTCCCTTGTCTGCCTTCTGCCAATTTCCTACTTTTACCCGCAAAATGAAACATTACACTACCATGAAAAAGAAACTGATGATTTCACTGCTGGCGCTGGCTTCACTGGGAGCCGGAGCACAAAACTTGCAAAAGGGAGACTACGGATACTTGTACTGTCACATGAGCGGACGAGGGGAATGGACAGCCTACGCCCTGAGCCGTGACGGCGTACACTTTCACGACCTGATTGATGGCGACCCCGTATACAATGTAGAAGAAATGTCAAAAATAGAGGGAGGAGCACGCGATGCCTTTATCTGCCGCACGTCCGACGGAAAAGGCTATCTGATGGTAACTACCGACATGAGCAACGCCAAGAGCCGCTCGTGGTTCAACTACGGCATCAACCTGCTGAAAAGTGACGACCTGATTCACTGGACTTCTACCACCTTCGACTTCCGCCAGGGACCAGATATTTTCTGTGACCCTCAGTCGCCCGACGTCTATAAGGACTACAGCACCATCAAGCGCGTATGGGCACCGCAGATTTTCTGGGACCCTTCATACGTATGGGCCGATGGCACGAAGGGCGGATACATGATATACTATTCACTGCTTAATCCGGTAGAAGACCAGTACGACCGTGTGTTCTATTCCTATGCCGACGCCACCTTTACACGTCTTACCAAGCCCCGCCTGCTGGTGGACTGGGGATATGCTACCATTGATGCCGACATTAACTATGTGCCGGCCGACGGACTCTATCACATGCTCATCAAGAAAGAAGGAGGTACACCTGGCATCTTTGCCGCTACAGCTACAAAACTGACCGGTCCTTATAAAATAAAAGATGAAAACGACTATGTGAAGTTTGAAGGCAACAAAAAGTGTGAGGGCTGCTCTGCCTTCCAGTTGGTGGGCGACTCTACCTGGCGTGTGGCCTACATCGAATACTCCTCCAAACCCAAAAGATACCGCATCTGTCAGGCCGACGAGAAACTCGCCAACTTCCACTCCCCCGTCACCATGGAGGGCGTGAAACATCCGCAGCACGGCTCGTTCATGCGGCTCACCGAAGAAGAATACAAGCGCCTGCAGGAGTGGTCGGACAGCATCATGCGCGAAAGAGCCGCCCGCCACAGCGGAGAAAAGAAGTAAAAAGAGGAAAATGAAATATTTTTGTAAAAACTTTTGGCAAACATCCTTTCATTTGAACAGAAAACATTATCTTTGCACTCCGAATTATGACGTGACAAAAGAGTTTGATGTATTACTGTATAACACATAGTAAAAAGAATAAGCGCACATTCGGAGTTCCGGCGGAATGGACAAATGCCGGAAGCTATTTCTTTTTTCTTTTATGTCACTTATTTCCTGAATATTTAAGATTTCCTATTTTATCAAACACCCGGAACTGCTTTTCGGCAAGTCCGGGCGTTTTTTCGTATATACGAGAGTAGAATAGAAAAAAATACAAGATATAAAGATTATTAGTAACAAGGTAATGAGAAATGTAACATTGATCCTCGACGACGGGAGCCGCTTTCATGGCAAGTCGTTCGGCTATGAGAAACCGGTAGCCGGTGAAGTAGTTTTCAATACGGCAATGACCGGATACCCCGAAAGCTTGACCGACCCTTCGTATGCCGGTCAGTTGATGACACTGACTTACCCGCTGGTAGGTAACTATGGTGTGCCTCCCTTCACATTCGAAGCAAACGGACTGCCCACTTTCATGGAAAGCGAGAAAATCCATGCCGAAGCGATTATCGTAAGCGATTACAGTGAAAAATACTCTCACTGGAATGCAGTGGAAAGTCTGGGCGACTGGCTGAAACGCGAACAGATTCCGGGCATCACAGGCATCGACACACGCGAACTGACAAAGGTATTGCGCGAGCATGGAGTGATGATGGGAAAAATCGTGTTCGACGATGAGCCGGACAACATTCCCGAAGCGACCTATGCAGGTGTGAACTACGTAGACAAGGTTTCTTGCAAGGAAGTGATTCGCTACAACGAAGGCGAAGGCAAGAAAAAAGTAGTGCTGGTAGACTGCGGCGTGAAATCAAACATTATCCGTTGCCTGCTCAAGCGCGACGTGGAAATCATCCGCGTACCCTGGAACTACGACTTCAACTCTCTGCAGTTCGACGGTCTGTTCATCTCCAACGGTCCGGGCGACCCCGACACTTGTGATGCAGCCGTACAGAACATCCGCAAGGCCATGCAGAACGAAAAACTTCCTATCTTCGGTATCTGTATGGGTAACCAGCTGCTTTCAAAGGCAGGAGGTGCCAAAATCTATAAACTGAAATACGGTCACCGCAGCCATAACCAGCCGGTACGCATGGTGGGCACAGATAAGTGCTTCATCACCTCACAGAACCACGGTTATGCCGTAGACAACAATACACTGGGAGCCGACTGGGAACCGCTCTTCATCAACATGAACGACGGTTCGAACGAAGGTATCCGCCACAAGAAGAACCCCTGGTTCTCGGCTCAGTTCCACCCGGAAGCTGCCAGCGGTCCTACCGACACGGAATTCCTGTTCGATGAGTTTGTAAAGTTGCTGTAATCCACTAAAAAACAAAGAAGACAATGAAAGAAAACATAAAGAAAGTATTGCTGTTAGGTTCAGGAGCCCTGAAAATCGGTGAAGCAGGCGAATTCGACTACTCCGGCTCGCAGGCTCTGAAAGCACTGAAGGAAGAAGGTATCGAAACCATCCTGATTAACCCGAACATCGCCACCGTGCAGACTTCGGAAGGTGTGGCAGACAAAATCTACTTCTTGCCCGTTACTCCGTATTTCGTAGAAAAGGTCATCGACAAGGAACGTCCCGACGGCGTGCTGCTGTCATTCGGTGGACAGACTGCCTTGAACTGCGGTGTGGCTCTCTACAAAGCTGGTGTGTTCGAAAAATACAACACCCGCGTACTGGGTACTCCGGTACAGGCCATCATGGATACGGAAGACCGTGAGCTCTTCGTACAGAAACTGGACGAAATCAACGTAAAGACCATCAAGAGTGAGGCAGTAGAAAACATTGAAGATGCCCGCCGCGCAGCGAAGGAACTGGGTTATCCGGTCATCATCCGTGCAGCTTACGCACTGGGAGGTCTGGGTTCAGGTTTCTGCGACAACGAAGAAGAACTGAACGTGCTGGCCGAAAAAGCGTTCTCTTTCTCTCCGCAGGTGCTGGTAGAAAAGAGTCTGAAAGGCTGGAAGGAAGTGGAATACGAAGTAGTGCGCGACCGTTTCGACAACTGTATCACGGTCTGCAACATGGAAAACTTCGACCCGCTGGGTATCCACACCGGTGAGTCTATCGTTATCGCTCCGTCACAGACACTGACCAACAGCGAATACCACAAGTTGCGCGAACTGGCCATCCGCATCATCCGTCACATCGGTATCGTGGGTGAATGTAACGTACAGTACGCGTTCGATCCTGAATCAGAAGACTACCGCGTAATCGAGGTTAACGCACGTCTGAGCCGTTCTTCTGCACTGGCTTCTAAGGCTACAGGTTATCCTCTGGCTTTCGTTGCAGCTAAGTTGGGATTGGGCTACGGACTGTTCGACCTGAAGAACTCAGTAACAAAAACAACTTCTGCCTTCTTCGAACCGGCACTGGACTACTGCGTATGTAAGATTCCTCGCTGGGACTTGGGTAAGTTCCACGGCGTAGACCGCGAACTGGGTTCCAGCATGAAATCGGTAGGTGAAGTCATGGCCATCGGACGTACCTTCGAAGAAGCTATCCAGAAGGGTCTTCGTATGATTGGTCAGGGCATGCACGGTTTCGTGGAAAACAAGGAGCTAGTTATCGAAGACATCGACAAGGCACTGCGCGAACCAACTGACAAGCGTATCTTCGTCATCTCAAAGGCTATGCGTGCAGGCTACACAGTAGACCAGATTCACGACCTCACCAAGATTGACAAGTGGTTCCTCGACAAGCTGATGAACATCATGCAGACTTCTAAGGAACTCCACGAGTGGGGCAACAACCATACACAGCTTTCACAGCTTCCGAACGAGCTGCTCTACAAGGCAAAACGTCAGGGATTCTCCGACTTCCAGGTGGCACGTGCCATCGGTTACGAAGGCGATATGGAAGACGGTATTCTGGAAATTCGTAACCACCGTAAGAGTGTAGGCATCGTACCGGTAGTAAAACAGATTGACACGCTGGCAGCCGAATATCCGGCACAGACTAACTACCTGTACCTGACTTATAGCGGTGTGGCCAACGATGTACATTACCTGGGCGACCACAAGAGTATTGTTGTACTGGGTTCAGGTGCTTACCGTATCGGTTCATCTGTAGAATTCGACTGGTGCGGCGTGCAGGCACTGAACACCATCCGCAAGGAAGGCTACCGCTCAGTAATGATCAACTACAACCCTGAAACCGTATCGACCGACTACGATATGTGCGACCGTCTGTACTTCGACGAACTGACTTTCGAACGTGTGATGGATATCCTCGACCTGGAAAACCCGCACGGAGTCATCGTATCTACTGGCGGACAGATTCCGAACAACCTGGCATTGCGCCTGGATGCACAGAAGGTAAACATCCTGGGAACTTCTGCCAAGAGCATCGACAACGCTGAAGACCGCGACAAGTTCTCGGCTATGCTCGACCGTATCGGCGTAGACCAGCCTGAATGGAGCGCACTGACTTCTATGGAAGATATCAACGCGTTTATTGAAAAGGTAGGCTTCCCTGTATTGGTTCGTCCGTCATACGTACTTTCTGGTGCAGCCATGAACGTATGTTCTAACCAGGAAGAGCTGGAACGCTTCCTGCAGCTGGCCGCTAACGTATCAAAGAAGCATCCGGTAGTAGTAAGCCAGTTCATCGAACACGCCAAGGAAGTAGAAATGGATGCCGTGGCACAGAACGGTGAAATCGTAGCTTACGCCATCTCTGAACATATCGAATTTGCCGGTGTACACTCAGGCGACGCTACCATCCAGTTCCCGCCGCAGAAACTGTACGTAGAAACCGTACGCCGCATCAAGCGTATCTCTCGTCAGATTGCGAAAGAACTGAACATCTCTGGTCCGTTCAACATCCAGTTCCTGGCTCGTGAAAACGACATCAAGGTAATTGAATGTAACCTGCGTGCCAGCCGTTCATTCCCGTTCGTCAGCAAAGTGCTGAAGATTAACTTTATCGAACTGGCTACCAAAGTCATGTTAGGCTTGCCGGTAGAAAAGCCTGAAAAGAACCTCTTCGACCTCGACTACGTAGGTATCAAGGCCAGCCAGTTCTCGTTCAACCGTTTGCAGAAGGCCGACCCTGTACTGGGTGTAGACATGGCTTCTACAGGTGAAGTTGGCTGTATCGGCGACGACACTTCATGTGCCGTACTGAAAGCCATGCTGTCTGTAGGCTACCGCATTCCGGAAAAGAACGTCCTGATGTCTACCGGTACACTGAAACAGAAAGTAGATTTGCTTCAGGCAGCGCGCGCCCTCAAGGCCAAAGGTTACAACATCTTCGCTACCGGCGGTTCTTCTAAGTTCCTGGCAGAAAACGGAGTGGAAAACACCCGCGTATACTGGCCAAGCGAAGAAGGTCAGCCTCAGGCACTGGAAATGCTGCACAAGAAAGAAATCGACATGGTGGTAAACATTCCGCGTGACCTCACTCCTACCGAGTTGGAAAACGGATACAAGATTCGCCGTGCCGCAGTCGACCTGAACATTCCTCTGGTAACCAATGCCCGTCTGGCAAGCGCATTCATCAATGCCTTCTGCTCTATGAGCATTGACGACATCGCTATCAAGAGCTGGGACGAATACAAATAATCCGTACCACTTAAAGATATAGATAAAATTAATCCCCTCCGGAACTATTTGTAATGAATGAGTTCTGGAGGGGATCTTTTATTTATAGAAAACATAAAACAATAAAAAAGCCCACCGATAAAGGACGATGGGCAAGCGCCTAAATGTTTTCACAACGGAATAATCCTTATTGCGATTTGCTTCATTTTAGTTTTACAAAAATAAAAAGAAACAACACAAAAGACAAGTTTTTTTCATAAAAAATTAGTAGTTTTGAGAAAATTGAAAAATACAACTATGAAACATATTTTAGGTTTAGACTTAGGTACCAATAGTATAGGATGGGCAGTTATCAATGCCATAAAAGAAGAAAACACTCAAAAAGAACAACTCATAGGAATCAATACTGCAGGAAGTAGAATAATTCCAATGGATGCCGCCCAATTAGGAGATTTCAATAAAGGAAACACTGTTTCACAAACCGCCAACCGTACACAATTTCGTGGGGTACGCCGATTATATGAGCGCAAGAAGCTCAGAAGAGAAAGATTGCATCGCATCCTACAATTATTAGGATTTCTTCCAAAGCATTATGCCAGCCAATTAGACAGGTATGGAAAGTTTATAGCCAATTCCGAGCCCAAGCTCGCTTGGACAACAAATACGCATGAACCTTCTTACTTTATCTTTCAAAGCTCGTTCCAAGAGATGCTCAATGACTTTTTACAAAACAACAACCAAGTAAAAAAGGTTCCATACGACTGGACTTTGTTTTATTTGCGCAAAAAAGCTTTGACACAAAAAATTGAAAAAGAAGAATTAGCCTGGATTTTATTAAATTTCAACCAGAAAAGAGGATACTACCAGCTACGCGAAGAGGAAACAGAAAAAGCGTCTTCTAAAACACGGCAATATTTTGACAGCCAGATTGTAACAGATATTACTGACACTGGGCAAATTTATAAAGGATTAAAAATATTCACAATAACACTTGAAAACGGAGAGAAAGGAAAATTTTTCAGTAAAAACATGCCTGACTGGAAAGGTCAGAAAAAAGATATTATTGCAATCATAGACCTTGATAAAAACGGGAATGACAAATATGATGAAAATGGAGAGTTAAGCCGTCGTTTCAAAATTCCTACCGAACAAGAATGGGAAGAACAGTGGGAGCTTATTAAAACAAAAACTCAAAAAGATCTTGACACATCTCATAAAACAGTAGGCGCATACATCTATGATACACTATTACAAACTCCTAGCCAAAAGATTCGGGGAAAATTGATTCGCACCATTGAACGCAAGTATTATAAAGACGAATTAAATCAGATATTAAAGAAACAAGAAGAATTTCACCCAGAATTGCGAGACTCCAATTTATTAGAAGCCTGCATCGAAGAACTGTATCCTAATAACGAAGCCCATCGTAATGCTATTGCAAAATATAGCATTTCCCAATTGCTTATTGAAGATATTTTGTTCTATCAACGTCCACTTAAAAGCAAAAAATCGCTCATTAGTAATTGCCCTTACGAAGAATACACATACACCAATAAAGAAACAGGAGAAATATGCACTTCTTCATTAAAGTGCATAGCTAAATCACATCCTCTTTTTCAAGAGTTCCGTCTATGGCAATTTATATCAAACCTGCGAATTTATCAAAAGGAAGGAACCATAAACGGGAAATTTACTACTGATATAGATGTAACAAATCAATTTCTGAAAACCGAAGATGACTACGCCAATTTGTTCGACTGGCTTAATCAGAAAAAAGAAATCAGACAAGACACATTTCTTAAAAAACCAGCATTTGGATTAAAAAAGAATATAGCAAATTATCGCTGGAATTATGTAGAGGACAAGACATATCCTTGTAATGAGACTCACTACAAGATACTGTCATATTGGGAAAAAGCAGGAATAGAGCAATCAGCCTTAACATCAGAAATAGAAGAGAAACTATGGCATATTCTATACTCTATTTCTGACAAGAATGAACTCAGAAAAGCTTTACAGCATTTCGCTGATAAAAACTATTTAAGCGATAAATTTGCAGATACTTTTCAGCAAATTCCTCCTTTCGAGAAAGATTACGGTTCCTATTCTGCCAAAGCTATCAAAAAACTATTGCCACTTATGCGTATAGGAAGATATTGGAAAGCAGAAAATTTCGACAGTACAACTCTTGACCGTATAGAAAAAATATTAACTGGAGAGTTTGAAGAAAACATAAAGAACCGAACCAGAGAAAAAACAATCCATTTGGACAATTTATACTCATTTCAGGGACTTCCAACCTGGCTGGCATGCTATATCGTATATAACCGCCATTCAGAGATAAAGGACGTTACTAAATGGCAACAACCTTCAGACATTGATGCTTTTCTAAACGCATTCAAGCAACATTCTTTACACAATCCTATTGTGGAACAAATCATCATGGAAACCTTACGCACTGTACGAGATATTTGGAAACAGACAGGGCATATTGATGAAATTCATGTCGAATTAGGACGTGAAATGAAGAATCCTGCCGAGAAACGCAGAAAACTCACCCAACAAATACAAGAAAACGAAAACACCAATCTGCGTATCAAGGCACTTCTTACTGAATTTGCCAATCCAGAATTTGGAATTGAGAACGTACGCCCGCACTCTCCAAGCCAGCAAGATTTATTGCGTATATATGAAGAAGAAGCTCTAAACGAAACTAAAGATATACCAGAAGATATTGCTGTTATTTTAAAGAAATTCAATGAAGTTGATACCAAAAAACGCCCGTCTACATCCGATGTCTTACGTTATAAATGCTGGCTGGAACAAAAATATCGTTCTCCTTATACTGGAGCTATGATTCCTTTAGGAAAACTTTTCACCCCTGCATACGAAATTGAACATGTAATTCCTCAATCTCGTTATTTTGATGATTCATTCACAAATAAAGTTATTTGTGAAGCAGAAGTTAATAAGCTAAAAGGCAATATGTTAGGCTATGAATTCATCAAAAACAATCAAGAAAGAATAGTAGAACTAGGATTCGGACAAAACGTTAAAATACAGACGGTTGAAGCTTATGAGCTATTTGTGAAAGAACATTATTCCTACAACCGCACTAAAATGCAAAAGCTATTGATGGAAGATATTCCAGATCAGTTTATTGAACGTCAATTAAACGACAGCCGTTATATTAGTAAGCTAATAAAATCATTATTATCTAATATTGTACGTGATGAAGGAGAAGAAGAAGCTACATCTAAGAATGTTATTGTTTGTACTGGAAGTATCACAGACCGACTAAAAAAAGACTGGGGGATCAACGACGTATGGAATAAACTCATTTTACCTCGTTTCATACGCTTGAACGAAATTACGGAAAGCAATCGCTTTACGACAACCAATGCATGCAACAAAACAATTCCTGCTATGCCATTAGATTTACAAAAAGGATTCAACAAAAAACGTATTGACCACCGCCATCATGCCATGGATGCCATTGTCATAGCCTGCGCCAATCGGAATATAGTCAATTATTTAAATAATGAATCAGCCAGCAAGAATGCAAAGATTTCACGTCAAGACCTGCGACAAATATTATGCAAGAAAACAAAAACCGACAATTTGGGAAACTATCAATGGCTCATTGACAAACCTTGGGACACATTTACCCAAGATATGTACTCCATTTTAAGCAACATCATTGTAAGCTTCAAACAAAATCTGCGTATTATCAATAAAACAACTAACCATTATATCCATTATGAAAACGGCAAGAAAGTAAACTGCTCACAAAAACAAAGTGATAGTTGGGCTATCCGTAAGCCAATGCATAAAGAAACCGTATATGGAGAAATCAACCTGCGCAGAACAACCACTGCTACATTGAAAGCCGCTCTTGAGAATCCTCAAAGAATTATTGAAAAAGACTTAAAGAAAAAAATAAAGGAACTTTTAACGCAGGGACTCAATGAAAAACAAATCAAAAAATACTTTGAAGACAATAAAGATATTTGGCAAGAAATAAATCTAAAGAAGATACCAGTATACTATTTCACCAAAGAAACTGCCAACAGATTCTTTGCTTGCCGTGAATCAATAAATACAACTTTCAATAAAAAGAAAATAGAAGAAAAAGTTGCAGATACAGGAATCCAACAAATTTTACTGCGTCATTTAGAACAGAATGGTAATAATCCGGAACAAGCCTTCTCACCTGAAGGTATTGAACAAATGAATAAAAATATTATGTCCCTAAATAATGGAAAATTTCATCAACCAACTTATAAAGTCAGAACATACGAACAAGCCGATAAATTCGCTGTTGGACAAACAGGAAATAAATCTACTAAGTTCGTAGAAGCCGCAAAAGGTACTAATCTGTTCTTTGCAATATATGAAACTGCCCATAAACGCAGTTTCGCCTCTATTCCATTAAATGTGGTCATTGAACGACTGAAAAAAGGCTTGTCACCAGCACCCGAAAACGAAAAGGGTAATCTGCCTAAATTTATATTATCACCTAATGATTTAGTATATGTACCAACAAAAGAAGAAATAGAAAATGGACATATTAACCAACCAATACAAAAAGATAGAATTTATAAGATGGTGAGTTGCACAGGGAATAGACTTTATGCTATTCCATATTATATTGCCAATATACTAATAGATAAAGAAGAATATGGGGCATTAAATAAAACTGAATTCTCAGATGAGAAACTATCTATAAAAGAAATATGCATCCCCATCAAAACAGACAGACTAGGAAACATTATAACGTCAATTAGCCTATGATAAAGAAAACATTATATTTTGGCAACCCAGCATACCTATCATTACGTAATGCCCAACTTGTCATAAAACTTCCGGAAATGGAGAAATGCTCTTCACTTCCAGAAGCGATGAAACGTCAATCTGAAATAACCAAGCCCATTGAAGATATAGGCGTTGTTGTTTTGGATAATAAACAAATCACCATTACTTCCGGAGCTATTGAAGCATTACTTGAAAATAATTGTGCACTCATTACCTGTGACAGCAAAAGTATGCCTGTAGGATTAATGCTTCCTCTCTATGGTAACACTACCCAAAACGAACGTTTTAGGAAACAGCTGGATGCTTCTTTGCCTTTAAAGAAACAATTATGGCAACAAACCATTCAAGCAAAAATCAATAATCAAGCAGCTTCCTTAGCCTTATGTATAAACGAAGATATAAAATGTATGCGTATATGGGCTAACGATGTACGAAGTGGAGACCCTGACAACCTGGAAGCACGTGCTGCAGCTTTCTACTGGAAAACACTTTTCCATGATATCGAAAACTTTACAAGGGACCGAGATGGCATACCTCCTAATAATCTTTTAAATTATGGTTATGCCATTCTCCGTGCAGTTATCGCACGTTCTCTTGTAACAAGCGGATTATTACCCACATTAGGCATTCACCATCATAACCGATACAATGCCTATTGCTTAGCAGACGATATAATGGAACCTTATCGCCCGTTCATAGACCGACTGGTCTATCAACTATACTCTGAAAACAAAATGGAACTTACAAAAGAAGTAAAAGCCAGTTTATTATCCATCCCCACAATAGATGTCAGAATCAGTGGGAAAAGAAGTCCTCTTATGATAGCAGCAAGCCAAACAACGGCATCACTATATAAATGCTTTTCTGGAGAATCACGAAAAATCATTTATCCTGAATTTTAATGGAACGTTTCAGCGAATATAGAGTTATGTGGATTCTAGTTCTTTTTGACTTACCAACAGAAACAAAGAAAGACAAAAAAGCTTATACTGACTTTCGCAAAAATCTACAAAAAGATGGATTCACAATGTTTCAATTCTCCATCTATGTACGCCATTGTGCAAGCAGTGAAAATGCAGCTGTGCATATAAAAAGAGTAAAATCCTTTCTACCTGAATATGGTCAAGTTGGAATTATATGTATCACAGACAAACAGTTTGGAGAAATTGAGCTATTTTATGGCAAGAAAGCAAGTGGGGTAAAAACACCAGGACAACAATTAGAACTCTTTTAAAATAATAAATCCCATGATTAATATGGGATTTATTATTTCAAGAAACAACTTTTTCTTTTTCTAAATTTACTTATAACCTACTGATAGACAACAAGAAACAATCAATAAGTTGTTTCTAATGGTTCAAAGATACTAAAATGAAAGCAAATCACAACATGTATTACTGCCTTTTGTAGTTACGGTTCGTTGTTTCTAATGGTTCAAAGATACTAAAATGAAAGCAAATCACAACTGTCTGGATAAAGAACTCCTTTTACTTTAGTTGTTTCTAATGGTTCAAAGATACTAAAATGAAAGCAAATCACAACGCACATTCTGAGTATAAATTGGAACGGGAAGTTGTTTCTAATGGTTCAAAGATACTAAAATGAAAGCAAATCACAACAGAAATTGATACTAATATAGTGCAAAAGCAGTTGTTTCTAATGGTTCAAAGATACTAAAATGAAAGCAAATCACAACCTATCGCTAGTGATGTCTTCGCAAGCCCATGTTGTTTCTAATGGTTCAAAGATACTAAAATGAAAGCAAATCACAACGAATTCAAGTAGCTCCTTGTTCTCCTTCAGGTTGTTTCTAATGGTTCAAAGATACTAAAATGAAAGCAAATCACAACGTACCCCGTGTAGTCAAACATTTCTTTGGGTTGTTTCTAATGGTTCAAAGATACTAAAATGAAAGCAAATCACAACTACATTCCATACATTTCCCACATTTTATTGTTGTTTCTAATGGTTCAAAGATACTAAAATGAAAGCAAATCACAACAATAATTAATAATTTGTGGAAGATTGGGAGGTTGTTTCTAATGGTTCAAAGATACTAAAATGAAAGCAAATCACAACCCATTTCTCAATTTGACCATCATGTTTTTGTTGTTTCTAATGGTTCAAAGATACTAAAATGAAAGCAAATCACAACTAAAAAAGCGCGAAAACGAAATAATATGGGTTGTTTCTAATGGTTCAAAGATACTAAAATGAAAGCAAATCACAACACGATTCTTGTGATTCCCTTGTAGATTTCGTTGTTTCTAATGGTTCAAAGATACTAAAATGAAAGCAAATCACAACGCAGGTCGTCCATCGTCTCCAGCCAGTTGTGTTGTTTCTAATGGTTCAAAGATACTAAAATGAAAGCAAATCACAACTCTTACCGATTTCGCCAATTTTCTGAGCCAGTTGTTTCTAATGGTTCAAAGATACTAAAATGAAAGCAAATCACAACTTTCTGAAATAGCATCCGTCTGTTGTTGTTGTTGTTTCTAATGGTTCAAAGATACTAAAATGAAAGCAAATCACAACTTTCTCTTCAAGTTTCCCTACTATAAATCGTTGTTTCTAATGGTTCAAAGATACTAAAATGAAAGCAAATCACAACACAAATGACGGAAAAATTGAGACGAAATTCGTTGTTTCTAATGGTTCAAAGATACTAAAATGAAAGCAAATCACAACTCTTTTGAAATAGTCCCATATTCGTTTTAAGTTGTTTCTAATGGTTCAAAGATACTAAAATGAAAGCAAATCACAACCAATAAGTTCGGTAAGATGGCCGGATGGAAGTTGTTTCTAATGGTTCAAAGATACTAAAATGAAAGCAAATCACAACTATGCCTCCCGTTATCGTGTTGGCAAGTCCGTTGTTTCTAATGGTTCAAAGATACTAAAATGAAAGCAAATCACAACGTACCATATAACTTTCCTTTTCACCTGCAGGTTGTTTCTAATGGTTCAAAGATACTAAAATGAAAGCAAATCACAACCCAGTTGTTAAAGATGTCACTTTGTAATGTGTTGTTTCTAATGGTTCAAAGATACTAAAATGAAAGCAAATCACAACGCATTAAGTCGAACTTCATTCCTGCCAGTGGTTGTTTCTAATGGTTCAAAGATACTAAAATGAAAGCAAATCACAACCCAGTTGTTAAAGATGTCACTTTGTAATGTGTTGTTTCTAATGGTTCAAAGATACTAAAATGAAAGCAAATCACAACGCATTAAGTCGAACTTCATTCCTGCCAGTGGTTGTTTCTAATGGTTCAAAGATACTAAAATGAAAGCAAATCACAACAGAAAACTCATAATTATTGTCTCGCTGTTCGTTGTTTCTAATGGTTCAAAGATACTAAAATGAAAGCAAATCACAACACAAGAAGACGGGAGCTCTTGGAGTGATAGTTGTTTCCCGTTGTTTAAAGATACTAAAAGTTTTTCTATATTTAAATATCATTTGTCCCTATAATAACACATAAAAAGCTGCCTCCACACCAGAGTGTTTGAGACAGCCTTTCTTCATTAATAAAACCTATAATTAATCAACCAAAGGGAACATAAAGCCTTTTCCGTCATTATCAGCAAACTTAGCCCCTGAAGGAAGAGGCAGATGTTTGGCATTGTTACTGAAATCCCAAAGCATGGTTTCATCCTCGGTGATTTCTCCCGTGTCAAGGTTGCGCTTCTTTCCGTTTAGTGGATAATACAGCACCAGATTCTCATCACTTCCGTCTACAGTTTTCCACATGAACTGCTTCAACTGCTGAGGTGTGCGGGCCGTCTTCCAGAAACGGATTTCACGAACCAGCTCGTTCGCACCGCCAATCCAAAAACCTACCAGACCGTAAGGCCCTGTACGGATTTCACGGTCGGCCACCAATTCCCCATTCACATATACATAGTTTTTCTTACCGTCGTACACGAAAGCTAGCATGTACCAGGTGTCGGCCTGTGCCGCAAAGACATCCGCCGGTACGTCAATCTGAGAACCTCCAGTCTTAAACTGAAGCTGGTCGGGACGGATGGTCACGTCGCCGAAGCGAGGATAGATTTCATCGAGTGCACCGGCTCCAGATACGAGTTTGGTACCACAGATCGAGCGGTTGTTGCTCTGGTATGCACTACGGTTCACCATAACCTCCATCGTCCACTGGTCCACCTTGAAATCGTCCGGGAACATCTTGGCATCTTCACTGCCGTATCCGTCAATGCGAAGACACTTCGTATTGATGCGCTGCTCCAGTACAATCAGTGATTCAGATTCACTGTCAATCACGGGTACCGTACCGCCCCTCAGTTTTACCGGCAAGGCGTAGCTTCCCTGCAAGGAGAATTTCACATCCTTAAACTTTACCGGCAAATATTGCAATGTCTGCTTGGAGTTGAACACCACTTCCTTGCCCACCTCATACATTTCGGGCGGAAGCATCAGGTAATCCGTTCCATGCTTCTTGTTGTATGCTTCCAGCTGCTCCTTGTTGCCGGCCTCTACCGTCACCGTCTTAGTATCATTTTCCTGCCGTACCAGTGATACGGTGATAGACTTTACGTCGACTTCCTTTCCTTCTTCCACGAATACCTGAGAAGATTCGCCAGTCTTGATGTAAGCCCCCTGTGCCGACCGGTATTCACTGGTTGCATCCTTGTATAATTCATTCTGGCAGGAACAAATCAGCAAGGCTCCTGCGAATATGCTGAAATATAAATTCTTTTTCATACGTAAATATTAAGCGTCCTACACACAAAGTAGGACAGGTTTATACTAAAATTGATATAAAACCGAGTGGTTTGACAAAAG
>OAUN01000138.1_pt1 | contig 54630 bp, 53 predicted proteins | sample 1495101 | NCBI WGS metagenome assembly OAUN01 (sample SAMEA2580000, study PRJEB22360) | human gut metagenome | biome: human gut; feature: human-associated habitat; material: faeces | place: Denmark | collected 2008/2010 | reverse complement strand
TTCTTGAGTATACGGACTTTTTTTTTTTCTCGGCAAAAACCCAGCCGATAAAATTGTCGTGACGGAAAATAGAATGGTTACAACGGAAGGCTGTCTCAAATAAACTTTTGAGATGGCCTTTTTTTGTGTTTACAAAAAAATTGGGCAGTCCTAGACTTCGCCCAGTCAAAACTTGCCCAGCTCCCAGATACAATAACCATAGAAACCATCATCAAACCAGTATTCAACTTTAAAGCAGCTGAATAAAGCGTAATCTCGCTTCCTCTTAAAAACACCTCAGGCTGTAACTCTCCGCTCCTCGCGGGAAAGTTACAGCCTGAGTACTATATCAACAAGCCGTTAAGGCTTACAAGCTCTCTTCAATCACAGCCTGCGCCGCAGCCAGTCTTGCGATAGGCACGCGGAACGGTGAGCAGCTCACGTAATCCAGACCTACCTTGTGGCAGAACTTCACGGACATCGGTTCACCGCCGTGTTCACCGCAGATACCGCATTTCAGTTCCGGACGTACGGAACGGCCTTTGGCTACCGCCATCTTGATAAGCTGGCCCACACCGTTCTGGTCGAGTACCTGGAACGGGTCTACCTTCAGGATCTTCTTTTCCAGGTAAACCGGCAAGAAGGAAGCAATATCATCGCGAGAGTAACCGAAGGTCATCTGAGTCAGGTCGTTTGTACCGAATGAGAAGTATTCGGCATGTGAAGCGATGCGGTCGGCAGTCAGGGCAGCACGCGGCACTTCAATCATGGTTCCCACCTTGAACGGAATTTCCACGCCTTCTTCCTTGAACAGTTTGGCAGCAGTTTCACGGATCACCTTTTCCTGTGCTTCGAATTCATACAGGATACCAATCAGCGGCACCATGATTTCAGGATGCGGGTCGTAACCTTCCTTCTTCAGTTCGCAGGCAGCACCCAGGATAGCACGAGTCTGCATTTCAGTGATTTCCGGATACGTATTTCCCAGACGGCAACCACGGTGACCCAGCATCGGGTTGTGTTCGCACAGACTTTCCACGCGCTGGCGGATATAATCTACGGTCACACCCATGGCCTGTGCCATTTCTTCCTGACCTTTCAAATCGTGCGGAACGAATTCATGCAACGGCGGGTCGAGCAGACGTACGTTGACAGGCAGTCCGTCCATGGTCTTGAAGATTTCCTTGAAGTCAGCCTTCTGGTAAGGCAACAGTTTGTCGAGGGCTTTCTTGCGGCCTTCCACGTCCTTGGCCAGAATCATTTCACGCATAGCTACAATCTTTTCGTCGTCGAAGAACATGTGTTCCGTACGGCACAGACCGATACCTACGGCACCGAAGCCACGGGCATCCTGTGCGTTGCGCGGCGTGTCGGCATTGGTGCGGACTTTCAGGCGGGCATATTTGTCGCAGAGTTCCATCAGTTCGGCAAAGTTACCCGAAAGTTTGGCCGGCTGAGTCGGAATTTCTCCGGCATATACATATCCCTTGGTTCCGTTGATAGAAATATAATCACCTTCTTTCAGTACGACTCCGTCAATTTCTACCGTACGAGCCTTGTAGTCTACGTTGATGGCTCCGGCACCTGATACACAGCACTTACCCATTCCGCGGGCTACTACGGCTGCGTGTGAAGTCATACCTCCACGGGCGGTCAGGATACCTTCTGCAGCCTGCATACCAGCCAGGTCTTCCGGAGAAGTTTCAATACGTACCAATACCACGCGATGGCCGTTGTTATGCCATTCAGCAGCATCTTCTGCAAAGAAGACGATGCGTCCGCAGGCAGCACCCGGAGAAGCCGGCAAACCACGTGTCAGCACGCGGGCACGTGACAGTTCTTCCTTGTCGAATACCGGATGCAGCAGTTCGTCCAGCTTATTAGGTTCGCAGCGCATCAAAGCGGTCTTTTCGTCAATCATGCCCTGATGCAGCATTTCCATGGCGATGCGCACCATAGCGGCACCTGTACGCTTACCGTTACGAGTCTGGAGGAACCAGAGCTTGCCTTCCTGCACGGTAAATTCCATGTCCTGCATATCGTGGTAGTGATTTTCCAGTTTGGTCTGGAGTTCATCAAGTTCCTTGTAGATTTCCGGCATGGCTTCTTCCATAGAAGGATATTTGGCCACACGTTCTGCTTCCGAGATACCCTGCAGTTCGGCCCAGCGCTGAGAACCGATCTTGGTAATCTGCTGCGGAGTACGGATACCGGCTACTACGTCTTCACCCTGCGCATTGATCAGGTATTCACCATTGAACAGGTCTTCACCGGTAGCGGCGTCGCGTGAGAAGCATACACCCGTAGCCGAAGTCTCACCCATGTTACCGAATACCATGGCCTGTACGTTCACGGCTGTTCCCCACTCTGCCGGAATACCTTCCATCTTACGGTAAAGGATGGCGCGTTCGTTCATCCATGAATCGAATACGGCACAGATGGCACCCCACAACTGTTCGTAAGCGCATGACGGGAATTCCTGTCCGGTCTGTTTCTTCACAGCTTCCTTGAAGCGAACTACCAGTGTCTTCAGGTCGTCCACGTCGAGTTCGTTGTCCAGACGTACGCCTTTGGCCTTCTTCACTTCTTCAATGATGGCTTCAAACGGGTCGATGTCTTCCTTGTTCACGGGTTTCATGCCCAGCACCACGTCGCCGTACATCTGTACGAAGCGGCGGTAAGAGTCCCACGCAAAGCGAGGGTTGTTAGTCTTGCGAGCCAGTCCTTCTACTACTTCATCGTTCAGACCCAGGTTCAGAATGGTGTCCATCATCCCCGGCATGGACGCTCTGGCACCCGAACGTACGGAAACGAGCAACGGATTTTCCACATCGCCGAACTTCGACTTCATCAGGGCTTCTACTCCCTTGATGGATTTTTCCACGTCGTCTTTCAGCAGCGCAACCACTGCTTCTTTTCCTTTTTCAAAAAATTCGTTGCAGACTTCGGTTGTTATGGTGAATCCGGGAGGTACAGGCACCCCGATCAGGTTCATCTCGGCCAGGTTTGCGCCCTTGCCACCCAGAAGATTTCTCATGTCAGCTTTTCCTTCAGCTTGTCCGTTTCCAAAAGTATAGACTCTTTTCTTTTCCATGTTTTCGTATATTTGATAAGGTTCAATAATGTTTTTCGTTGGTCAACCGCTGGCAAATCTATATATATTTTATTGAATCCCAAATTTTGTGAAGATATTTTTCGACATATTTTGCAACATAGAGTTTGCAAAATGAACTTCTTCGAAAAACATGGAAGAATGTCAGGAAAAATGTATAAATTTGCTCCCAAATTGGTTTTATTGAAAAGAACGTGGCAAGAAAGAAAAAAGAACTGCCTTTACTGGAGAAGGTAACGATAACAGACGTAGCCGCAGAAGGAAAAGCCGTGGCTAAAGTGAACGAGTTGGTAATATTTGTCCCGTATGTAGTGCCGGGCGACGTAGTCGATTTACAGGTGAAGCGCAAGAAGAACCATTACGCCGAAGCGGTGGCGGTAAAGTTCCATGAGAAATCACCCCTGCGCACGGAGCCGTTCTGCAGTCACTTCGGAGTGTGCGGAGGATGCAAATGGCAATGTCTTTCTTACGAGGAACAGCTCAAGTACAAGCAGAAACAAGTGTTCGACAACCTCACCCGCATCGGGAAGGTGGAACTGCCGGAATTCCGTCCTATCTTAGGCTCGGAAAAGACCCGCTTTTACCGTAACAAGCTGGAGTTTACATTCTCCAACAAGCGCTGGCTTACGGAAGAGGAGGTGAAGCAGGATGTGAAGTACGACCAGATGAATGCCGTGGGATTCCATATTCCGGGGGCGTTCGATAAGGTGCTGGCCATCGACAAGTGCTGGTTGCAGGACGACATTTCCAACCAGATTCGCAATGCCGTACGCGACTATGCCTACGCGCACAACTTCCCGTTCTTCGACTTGCGCACGCAGGAAGGGCTTCTTCGTAACATCATGATCCGTACCTCGTCTACAGGCGAACTGATGGTGGTGCTGCAGTGCAAGGTGACCGACGACGAAGGCCGCCGCAAGATGGAAGAGATTCTGCAGTTCATGGCCGACAGCTTCCCGCAGATTACTTCGCTGATGTATGTCATCAACAACAAGTGCAACGATACCATCGGTGACCTCGACGTGGAGGTGTTCAAGGGCAACGACCACATCTTCGAGGAGATGGAGGGACTGCGCTTCAAGGTGGGACCGAAATCGTTCTACCAGACGAACTCTGAACAGGCCTATAATTTATATAAGGTAGCACGCGAGTTTGCCGGACTTACGGGCAACGAGCTGGTGTACGACCTCTACACGGGTACGGGTACCATCGCCAACTTCGTGGCACGCCAGGCACGCAAGGTGGTGGGCATCGAATATGTGCCCGAAGCCATCGAGGATGCCAAGGTGAACTCGGCCCTGAACGGTATCGACAACACGCTGTTCTATGCGGGCGACATGAAGGACATCCTTACCAACGACTTCATTGCGGAGCACGGACGTCCGGATGTCATCATCACCGACCCTCCCCGCGCTGGTATGCACAATGACGTAACCGACGTGATTCTGGCTGCCGAGCCGAAACGCATCGTCTACGTGAGCTGCAACCCGGCCACACAGGCACGCGACCTCCAGCTGCTCGACGGCAAGTACAAGGTGACTGCCGTACAGCCTGTCGACATGTTCCCTCACACGCATCACGTGGAAAATGTCGTGCAACTGGAAAGACGCTAAACACTCTCCCCTATCTTCTAACTTTTAACTGACGCAACAAAGTGGCAAGAAACAACTCTGGCAACAACGGCCGACGTCCTATCCCGCGTGCCGCAGCCAAATATACAATCTATCCGGTCAATGAACCGGCGGAACTGATGGAGTTCCTTATGAAGAAGATGGACGGCATCAGCCGCACGCGCGTAAAAGCCTTGCTGGCCAACCGCGTGGTGCTGGTGGACAACAACATCCAGACGCAGTACAACTTCCCTCTGAAACCGGGCATGAAGGTGCAGGTGAGCCGTGAAAAGAACAAGCACGAGTTCCGCCACCCCATGCTGAAGATTCTCTACGAGGATGCCTATCTCATCGTGGTGGAGAAGAAGGAAGGACTGCTGTCCGTGGCTACCGACCACCAAAAGGAGCGTACCGCACAGCACATTCTGAATGAGTACGTGAAGCGCACGCACCGCAACAACCGCATCTTCGTGGTGCACCGTCTGGACCGCGAAACCTCGGGCATCATGATGTATGCCAAGGATGAAAAGACGCAGCACACGCTCCGCGACAACTGGCACGATATCGTATACGACCGCCGCTACGTGTCCATCGTCATGGGCGACATGGAGAAAGACCAGGGCACCGTACGCTCCTGGCTCACCGACCGCAAGCTGTACGTCAGCTCCTCGCCGGTAGACGACGGAGGCAAGCTCTCCATCACGCACTACCGCACCATCAAGCGGGCCAACGGCTATTCGCTCATGGAGCTGCAACTGGAAACGGGACGCAAGAACCAGATTCGCGTGCACATGCAGTCGCTCGGCCATCCGGTGGTGGGCGACGCACGCTACGGCTGCGAAACCGACCCGCTCGGACGTCTGGCACTCCACGCCTTCAAGCTGTGCTTCTACCACCCGCTTACGGGCGAACGGATGGAATTTGAGACTCCCTATCCTGCCCCGTTCAAGAACCTGATGCTGAGAAAATAAAAACAATATATGATAAAAAACCTGATTTTTGATTTCGGAGGGGTCATCGCCCCTATCAGCCGCGAACAGGCAGTGGAAGCGTTCCGCCAGTTAGGGGTGGCCGATGCCGACCAGCGCCTGGACAAATATCACCAGACGGGAATTTTCCAGGAACTGGAAGAAGGAAAAATTACGCCCGATGAGTTCCAGGTGAAGCTGGGACAGTTGTGCGGCGGACACACACCTAATTGGGAGGAGACACGCCAGGCATGGCTGGGCTATTTCACCGGACTGGACGAACGTCTGCTCGACTGCCTGAAGGAGCTGCACAAGCGCTACAAGCTCTTCGTGCTGAGCAACACCAATCCTTACGTGATGGACTGGGCCTGCAGTCCGGCATTCTCGTCAAAAGGGAAACCGCTCAGCGACTATTTTGACAAGCTGTACCTCTCCTACCAGATTGGAGTGACCAAGCCCGACCGGCAGATTTTTGACTTCCTGATAGCCGATGCCGACATTCTTCCGTCAGAATCGCTCTTCATTGACGACGGGGCCGGCAACGTACAGGCAGCCCGCCAGCTGGGTTTCCAAACCTACTGCCCGCGCAACGGTGAAGACTGGCGCGATGCGCTGGCTGTCCTGCTTCAGAAAGCCTGACCAGGCACAATAATACATCTCCATAACACCCTGCACCGGGACCTTTTCCACCGCTGCAGGGCTTTTTTATGCGCCAATCCCTACCCCCGATAGGGAAATTCCCCCGCAGGAATAGGAAAAATCATTCGTTTGTATGATTTTTTCCGGATACCTTTGTCACATAGAGGAAAACAAACACACAAAGAGTTATGAGAACAAGGGTAAAAAAATTCATGTATATGGCGATGCTGGTCGCACTGACACTCGCCTTCCCGTCATGTAACGTGGAAATGGAATTAGGGAACAACACCCTGGAATATCGTGAACGCACAGCGTATCTCTGCAGCTACGACTGGCAGGACGACTGGTACGACGACTACGGACTGCACCACTTCCAGGTGCTGCGCTTCTACACCAACGGAACGGGTGAAGACTTTATCCGCATTCAGGATGCCCGCGGACGTTGGGAAGAATATACCTACACCTTTACGTGGGACTGGTACGACGCTTTCTACACCAGCATCCGGTTGAACTACGGCGGAGGTGACTACTCCTACATGGACAATATCCGCTTGGGAGAAGGACGAATGGAATGCCTGCTCGACGGTGCGGCTGTATGCTTTTATAGTTATTAAAAAATCAGTAAAGAAAAACCGACAGATAAAGCGAACAAAACACGAAATCAGTTTGTTATAGAAATAAATCACCAAAGAATTTCATGTTTTCTTTTTTAAGATAATTAATTTTTTAGTTTATTCGTTCAAAAAAAAACGTATCCTGCCGTGAGACAGCGATACGTTTTTTTATGCAATGAACACAAGAGTTCCGCCCGCGGGGTCAGCTCATGCTGCCGCCCACGATGTCCAGCAACTCGTTGGTAATCGCCTGCTGGCGGCTCTTGTTGTAAATCAAGGTCAGTTCCTGAATCAGGTCGTTTGCATTGTCCGTGGCAATCTGCATAGCCATGGTGCGCGCGGCATGTTCCGAAGCCGTGGAGTCAAGCAGCACGGTGTACATCTTCATGCGGAGTACCTTGGGCAGCAACTCCTCCATCACCTGTTCCGGCGACGGTTCGATGAGGTAATCGGCCTGCATGGCTTCCTGCTCCTCTCCCTTCTCATCCGCATGACCGGCACTCAGGTCGAGCGGCAGATAAGTCTCCCGCGTCAATACCTGCGTAGAGGTCGACTTGAAGTGGTTGTAGAGCAGCTCCACCTGCTGAATCTCACCGCTGGCAAACCGCGTCATCAGCTCGGCAGCCAGGTCGGCCGCTTCCTGATAGTTCGGTTTTCCGCTCATGTGCTGATAATCGCCGGCTGCCGTCAGTCCCTCCATCTTCTTCACCGCATCGGCCACCTTACGGCCCACCGGATAAATCAGGATGTTCTCACGACCCACCTTCGGCTCATACTCTGCCACCACCTCGTTCAGGTGACGGATTACATTGGCATTGAATCCGCCGCACAGACTGCTGTTGGAGGCAAACACCACCACGGCCACTTTCTTCACTTCACGTTTCACTGCAAAAGGCGATTCCACGCTCAGCTCCGCGCCCAGGAAATTACTGAGCATGCGGTGCAACCGGCGTTCGTAGGGAAGCATATTTTCAATGGCCTCCTGCGCCTTGTGCAGCTTGGAAGACGCCACCATCTTCATCGCCGAAGTAATCTTCAGCGTGCCGTGGATTGAGTTGATTCTTCCTTTAACTTCTTTCAGTGATGCCATGGGATTTATGCTTTAAATTGTTCGGCTGCGTCTGCGGCCAGTTTTTCAATGAGCGACGTAATTTCGTCGGTAATCTTTCCGAAAGCCAGCACGTCGAGCACATCCTTCTGATGGTTGGCACGCAGGTAAGTCAAGAACGCATCCTGGAAGGCACGTACCTTCGAAATAGGAATGTCGCGCATCAGTCCGTGCGTACCACAGTACAGAATGGCCACCTGTTCGCCTACCGGCATCGGTGAGTACTGCGGCTGAATCAGCAGCTGGTTGTTCTTACGTCCACGGTCGATGGCCATGGCAGTCACAGAGTCCATGTCGCTGCTGAACTTCGAGAAGGCCTCCAGCTCACGATACTGTGCCTGGTCAATCTTCAGCGTACCGGCCACTTTCTTCATACTCTTTATCTGGGCGCTACCACCTACACGCGATACGGAGATACCCACGTTGATAGCCGGACGGAAGCCCTGGTTGAACAAGTCGGTTTCCAGGAAGATCTGACCGTCGGTAATGGAAATCACGTTGGTCGGAATGTAGGCAGACACGTCGCCGGCCTGTGTTTCGATAATCGGCAGGGCGGTCAGTGAACCTCCGGCCTTTACCTTACCCTTCAGGCTGGCTGGCAGGTCGTTCATCTGTTCGGCCACTTCCTGCTGGTTGATAATCTTCGCCGCACGTTCCAGCAGACGAGAGTGCAGGTAGAAGATATCACCCGGATAAGCCTCACGTCCTGACGGACGACGCAGAATCAGTGATACCTCACGGTAGGCCACAGCCTGTTTTGACAAGTCATCGTACACCACCAGTGCATGACGGCCGGTGTCACGGAAGTACTCGCCGATGGCAGCTCCGGCAAACGGAGCGAAATACTGCATGGCAGCCGGGTCGGAAGCCGTAGCAGCCACCACGATGGTATAGTCCATCGCCCCCTTCTCACGCAGTGCATTCACGATGCTGGCCACGGTAGAACCTTTCTGACCGATGGCCACGTAGATACAGTACACCGGATTTCCTGCCTCGTAGTTGGCACGCTGGTTGATGATGGTATCGATGGCAATGGCCGTCTTACCTGTCTGACGGTCGCCGATAATCAACTCACGCTGTCCGCGGCCGATAGGAATCATGGCATCGATAGCCTTCAGTCCCGTCTGCAGCGGTTCCGTTACCGGCTGACGGAAGATAACCCCCGGTGCCTTACGCTCCAGCGGCATCTCGCACAGCTCTCCGCCAATTTCGCCGCGCCCGTCCAAGGGCACACCCAGAGGGTCGATTACACGTCCCAGCATCGATTCTCCCACGTTGATGGAAGCAATGTGCTTGGTACGCTTCACAATCATCCCCTCCTTAATCTGGTCGGTCGGACCCAGAAGCACCGCTCCCACGTTGTCCTCCTCCAGATTCATCACCGTTCCCATGATACCGTTTTCAAACTGCAGCAACTCGTTGGCTTCCGCATTACGCAAACCGTAAATACGGGCCACACCGTCGCTCACCTGAAGCACGGTACCCACTTCGTCGAATTTCAGCGAGTTGTCAATCCCCTTCAACTGTTGGAGCAACACCTCTGAAACTTCGCTGGGTTTTATTGTATTTTCTGGCATAATTCTTTTTAATTAATAATTAATAATGAACAATTAAAAATGAACAGTGAATAATAGCAATCGTTTTTCATTATTCATTATTCATTCTTCATTATTCATTGTTTACACTATTCTCCTGTTTTTCGCGATAAACTGCTGTTTCACGCGCTTCAACTGGTTCGCCACACTGGAGTCCAGGCGGAAGCCACCCAGTTCGATGATGTATCCTCCGATCAGGCTTTTGTCCACCTTCTCTTCCAGGATTACCTCACCGTGCGTCTTCTCGGAAGCCAGTTTCTGCAAGTGTGCCACGAGCTTGGGCGAACTGACGGCAGTGGTAAGCTTTCCGATGAGGATGTGCTTGTCTTCCTGATACAGGTCGATGTACGACCACATCATGAACTGCAAGAACTTCTCCCTTCTGTCTTCCAGCACCAGGCTGAGAAAACGCGTCATCACCTGGCTCACGTCCTTTCCACCCGAAGCCTCGCAAAGCAGCTCCAGCTTCTTGCTTCTCTCCAGCACCGGATTTTCCACGGCACGCCGCAGGCCGGGCACTTCGGCAAAGTGTGCAGCCAGCGTCTTCACCTCCTTGTACACCTTGTCTTCCAGCCCTTCACCCTTCGCGTATGCCAGCAGTGCCTTCGCGAAACGTCTTGAAACGACTCCTGTATTCATGACACGTTATTTTTTAGAAGTTTCAATCATTTCATCCAGCAGACGGTCAATCAGCGCAGCCTGTTCCTTTTCATCGGCCAGTTTGTTGCGCATAATCTTCTCTGCAATGCCCACTGACAACACGGCTACCTGGCGGCGGATGTCACGGATGGCACTTTCCTTTTCCGTTTCAATCTGCTTCTTCATCTCCTCCATCAGGCGGTTGCCTTCGGCGAAGGCCTTCTCCTGAGCGTCCTTGATGATGCGGTCGCGCGTAGCAGCAGCCTCACTCAGAATGCGGTGCTGTTCTTCGCGTGCCTGTGCCAGGATTTTCTCACCCTCCACCTTCACGTTGGCCAGCTGTTCGTTGGCCTCGCGCGCCGCCTTGAGCGAATTGTCAATGTATGCTTTCCGGTCCTCCACCGTCTTCAGAATCACCGGGAAGCCGTATTTCGCCAAGATGAAGAACACGACTCCGAAGGTGATGACCATCCAGAACAGCAGCCCCGGATCCGGAGTTAATAATCCCATAACTTATTGTTTTATTTTTTACAAGAACAAAGTCAACAAACAAACCACGATGGCAATCAGTGCCACACCTTCTACCAGAGCGGCAGCGATAATCATGTTCATACGCAAGTCGCCTGAAGCTTCCGGCTGGCGTGCGATACCTTCCATGGCCGAGCTACCAATTTTACCGATACCGATACCGGCACCCAAAACTGCAATACCTGCACCGATAGCGGCGCCCAACTTACTAATACCTACACCTGCAGCTGCCTGCAATAAAACTGACAATAACATAATTTTCTTGTTTTAAAAGGTTATACTTTAATTTTCTTTGAATCAATTATTTTTCGGCATGTTCCTTCACCTGCGACAGACCGATAAACACGGCCGACAGCATCGTGAAGACGTATGCCTGGATGAATGCCACCAGAATTTCCAGCGCATCCATGAAAATGCTGAATGCCACCGACACCACCGTCATCGAGCCGTTGATAACCGGACCCGACTTCACCGTGATGAAGATAATGGCCACCAGACTGAGCACGGCCGCATGTCCTGCCATGATGTTGGCAAACAAACGGATCATCAGTGCAAACGGTTTGGTAAAGATACCGAAGAATTCAATCAGCGGCATCATCGGAATCGGCGCCTTCAACCACGTAGGCACGTCGGGCCAGAAGATTTCCTTCCAGTAAGCCTTCGTACCATACACGTTGGTCAGCACGAACGTACACAAAGCCAGCACCAGCGTAATGGCGATGTTACCCGTCACGTTGGCACCTCCGGGGAAGATAGGAATCAGCCCCATCAGGTTGTTCACCAGCACGAAGAAGAACGCCGTAAGCAGATAAGGCGCGTAGCGGCGGTAATTCTCACCGATGCAGCCCTTAATCACGTCGTTGTAGATAGAAAGCACCGTGGCCTCAATCATGCCGACGCCCCCCTTGGGTGCCCCGTCTTCCAGCGGATGTTTCTTGTACCAGCGCACGCAGCTCATCATGATGACCAGCAGCACCGCACTGTTGATAAACAAGCCCAGCACATTCTTCGTGATGGAGATGTCCAGCGGACGCACCTCCTCGCCGGCCGCATTGCGTTCCACGATTTTGCCGTCGTAGGCACCACCCTCGGCCACGTACAGCCCCTCGTAAGGACCTTCCTCCAGCCGGGCAGACGAGAACACATGCCAGCCCGTACTGCTTTTCACGATCACCGGCAGCGGAATGCTTACCTCCGTATCGCCGAACTTCGCAATGTGCCACTGGTAGGCATCGCCAATGTGTCCGAACACCAGTTCGTTCACGTCGATGTCACCCTCAGCGGCCTGTGCCTTCGTCAGCGCAGACGGAACCGCCATCAGCAGTAACAGCGTGATGATTATGTACCGTATTTTTTTCATCATTAGCTTTTTTTCTTAGTTTGAGTTTCGCTTCAAAAAGAAGGAAAAAACGGGTTTCGAATATCAGAAACGCAAAGTAGAAGAAGATGAAGGTCAGCATGAACGCCACCACTTCATGTCCTATCACAAATCCGTAGAACATCAGCAGCATGGCACTGACAATGAATTTCAGTACCTTGCACACCAGATACGTCATCGCAATCCGTTCCAGCCCCACGCGATAGTTGAACGCGAACATTTCTATGTAAAACAGGCCGAAAAGATAGAAGAATATCGGAATGGCCGGAAACCACAGGAAATACCTGTCGGGAATGAACAGATGATATACCACGGCGACGAGCGTCGTCAGCACGATTCCAATCACGGTCAGTTCTTTTATAAATTTCTTCTTAACGGTCAACAAAAACATAGTATCGTGCGGTTTTTCATCCGGAAAGCCGCCAAAAACATATTCGGTTCATCGCCTGCTTCGCTCCTCTCAGAGTTCCACACAGACTGAAATCTGATTCTCCTTGACTTCCACGAATCCCCCCTTGATTTGCAGGGATTGCGTTTCCTGTCCGGCCACGTATTTCACTTCCCCGGCCGAGAGCGTGGAAATAATCGGGGCATGGTCGGCCATGACCTGAAATTTTCCTGCGCTTCCCGGAAAGGTAGCCTGGCTCACTTTTCCTTCGTAAACCAGCTTTTCGGGTGAAACGATAACCAGATGAAGTTCTTTCATATTAAGCTATCAGCTTTTAACTTTTAACTTTTTAATTATTAACTCTTAGCCGCTTCCATCAGCTTCTTACCCTTCTCAATGGCGTCCTCAATGGTACCCACGTTCAGGAAAGCCTGTTCAGGCAGATAGTCTACCTCGCCGTCCAGAATCATCTTGAATCCCTTGATGGTGTCTTCTATGGAAACCATCACGCCCGGCACACCCGTAAACTGCTCGGCCACGGCAAACGGCTGCGAAAGGAATCGCTGCACGCGGCGGGCACGGTTCACCGTCAGACGGTCTTCATCCGAAAGTTCATCCATACCTAAGATAGAGATAATATCCTGAAGCTCCTTGTTGCGCTGCAGAATCTGTTTCACGCGCTGAGCCGTTTCGTAGTGCTCCTTGCCCACAATCAGCGGGTCGAGGATACGCGACGTAGAATCCAGCGGGTCTACAGCCGGATAGATACCCAGCTCGGTAATCTTACGGCTCAACACCGTAGTGGCATCCAGGTGGGTAAAGGTAGTAGCCGGCGCAGGGTCGGTCAAGTCATCGGCCGGCACGTACACCGCCTGCACGGAAGTAATGGAGCCGTTCTTCGTAGAAGTGATACGTTCCTGCATCTGTCCCATTTCCGTAGCCAGTGTCGGCTGGTAACCTACTGCCGAAGGCATACGTCCCAGCAAGGCTGAAACCTCAGAACCTGCCTGCGTAAAACGGAAGATGTTGTCGATAAAGAACAGGATATCGCGCGGACCGTTGTCGCCCGTCTGGCGGTCACGGAACGATTCGGCCAGTGTCAGACCCGACAAGGCTACTGACTGACGGGCACCGGGAGGCTCGTTCATCTGTCCGAACACCATGGCTACCTGCGATTTTTCCACTTCGTTGTAATCCACCTTCGAAAGGTCCCAGTTTCCTTCCTCCATGCTCTTGAGGAATTCGTCACCGTAGCGGATTACGCCTGATTCAATCATTTCTCTCAGCAGGTCGTTACCTTCACGGGTACGCTCACCCACTCCTGCAAACACGGAGAAACCATTGTGTTTCTTGGCAATGTTATTGATTAACTCTTTGATGAGCACGGTTTTTCCAACACCCGCCCCACCAAACAGACCAATTTTACCACCCTTCAGGTAAGGTTCCAGCAGGTCGATCACCTTGATACCGGTAAACAATACTTCCTGGGTAGTAGCCAGGTCTTCGAATTTCGGAGGTTCACGGTGAATAGGAAATCCGTCCGTCTTGTCCAGTTCTTTCATACCGTCAATGGTATCACCTACCACATTCATCACACGGCCCTTGATCTGGTTTCCGATAGGCATCGAAATCGGATGCCCCGTAGGAACGACTTCCATTCCGCGCTTCAACCCGTCCGTACTGTCCATGGCCACGCAGCGTACCGTGTCTTCACCGATATGCTGCTGCACTTCAATCACCAGCGTACGCCCGTCGTTACGGGCAATCGTCATGGCATCGTGGATTTTCGGCAAGGCGTGTTCCACGTCTTGTCCTTCTTCAAACTTGAAGTACACATCGACCACCGGACCGATTACCTGCGAAATGTGTCCAACGATTTTTGACATAAGCAATTATTTTAATTTAAAAGAATGAATCATCCATGGTTCTTACCTCTTAAACAAACGTCCCGGGTATTTGTTTAAAGTTTGACCATTTCTGTAACGCAAATTTACTGAATAAACTCTCATATATGTAACTCCATGTAACATTTTTTAGACTGATTCCCCTAATAATAGACATAAATCAAGAGATATCGGACAAATGGTTTTACACTTGTTTACACAGAGACGAAATATCTAAACAAATATTTACAGGAAATTGCACGTGTGTGCGGTCACACAGGCACAAAAAAAGCCACATTACTGTGGCTCTTCTTTATATTAATGTGTCTCGTTACACGCGCTTGAAGGTGTAGTTACCTTCCTCGGTATACATCTCCGACTCAAAGGTACAGTCGTACGAAGCTTGAATCTCCTCTCCCGTATACGACAGAATTACTACCCGTATGTTGCGGCCACGGTTGTCCGACAGCGTCAACACTCCCTTGTTCAGCGTCCAGTTGAACGACTCGCCACGGAACGAAGCCGTACCGCCACTTTTCACCGAGAGCGTCTGTCCCATGTGCTCAGGATCATTACGACCAGACTCACCTTCCGAATTTGTCCAGTCATTTGCCGTCACCTTCCATGTACCGATAATGTCATCTCTCGACACATCCACACCCGTCGGATCATCCGTGCTACAGCTTGCCATTCCGGCCACCATCAGGATAAAGCTCAAAAAGAGCCATACGTTCTTTAGTTTCTTCATTTTCATTTCATTTGGTTTTACAGATAATATATAATGCTTATACTATTTCTTTCTCCAGATAGATTCCACTTTCCGCCGTACGGCCAGCACATTCAGCACCGATACCAGCAGGAAAAGTCCCCCGGCCGTCAGCAACGCCGGCAGCAGACTGCCTTCCTGCAAGTCGGGCACCATCCGCCGCAGCATGTCCAGATACGCATCACGTGCCATCCACACCAACAGCACACCCATGGCCGCCACCGCTGCGTTCAGCCCCACCGTGAGTGCCTGATACGGACGCGCCACCGCCGCCGGACTGAACCCAATCATCAGCAGGTTCTCCAGCTTCTTCGTGTTCTTCTGCAACAGCAGGTAGATGCTCAGCATCAGCAGGTAGAACGACAGCACACTGATAATCAGGCCCACCGTGAGCACGATGCCCACCACCATCTTCAGGAACCACGTCGTCTTTCCCGCATCCAGCTTGTCGCCTTCCGTCTCATACCCTTTCTGCTTGAAATACTTCGCGATGCGGTCGTCCGCCGGATTGTCCACCTCCACAATCAGTCGTGAGGGAGCCGTCTGCCCGCCGTCACCCAATGTGGCGTTGGCCCATTCCATGAACGCCTGCGGCACCAGAATCGTGTTCAGCCGGTTGGAGAAACCCACGATACGTCCCTTCATGCGCTCCGTCCGTCCCCGTCCGCTCAGCCGTACGTCCAGCGTCATCATCCCCATCACGCCCTCCGAGAGCTGCGGCAGGTTGCGACTCTGTGCAAAGCCGAAGTTATACAGGTTCAGGTAGTTGCGCGGAATGATGATAGGGATTTCCGTCTGCCCCTCGCGATACGTCCAACCCTCCAGCCGCACGTCTACAAACTCGTCGGGCACCGACTCGAAGAACATCGCCGTAGAGAGCTGCATGCCCGCCATGCCCATGCCGGCCGACACCTGAAACTGTGCCGGAGTGAACGCTCCCGTCCGCTTGGCAAACGGCTGCGACTCCATATCGGCTATGTCGGCACGCGAGAACGTACCTCCCTTGCCCACCAGGCTGCCCAGCGTGCTCACCTGCTTGCTCACAATCACGTAGTCCTTCTTCATGAAACTGTCGCCCTGCGTAAACACCGGCAACACATCTTTATAGAACTGTATGCCCAACAGCACAATCACCATACCGCACAGGTTGGCCAGGAAGAATCCTGCCAGCTGCGCCACACTGATGTGCTGCCTCAATAATTTCCAGATCATATCCGTCTTCGTGTTAATACCTTACAAACTCAGCACCCTGTCATACTCCAGCGGCAGGTGCTTGCCGATGGACGTCACAATCACTCCCGCACCCTGACGAGCCGCTTCCTCCTTCAGGATACGTGCCATAATCTGCCCATTGCCGTCGTCCAGGTGGCTCACCGGCTCATCCAGGAAGAAAAAGTCGGCCGGCTGACACAGCATCCGCACAAAAGCCACGCGCTGCTGCTGCCCGTACGACATCCTGGCCGCCTTCACGTCCCACTTGTCGGCGATGCCCAGCTGCTCAAACCAGTCCTTCACCTGCTGCTTGCGGCAGAAGCCCGTCAGCCCGTTCTTCAGCTGCACGTTCTCCCACGCCGTCAGTTCACCGAACAGGCGGAGTTCCTGAAACAGCATGCCCAGCGAGCGCTTGCGGATGTCGGTCCACTGCTTCACCGTGAGCTTCCGCACGTTCTCCCCGTCGAAGGTGATAATCCCCTGGTAGTCCGTACGGTACCCGTAAATAAAACTGCAAAGCGACGACTTGCCCGTGCCCGACGCCGCTTCAATCAGATACATCTTTCCTTTCTGAAAAGCCACCTGCCGGTGCCATACATCCGACACGATTCCGTCGCGTCCGGCGAATACCTCCGGCAGGGTCTGCTGTAATTCTATTGTGTCCATTTTATTCAATGAAGAATTAATAATGAAGAATGAAGAATGCTCTTCGTTATTCATTATTAATTCTTAATTCTTCATTATTCACTATTAATTATTAACTGTCGATTCCACTTCCTCTTCGGTCAATCCGGTAGCCTGGGCTATCTGAGCAGTACTCAAACCCAGCGATTTCAGGTTACGTGCAATGGCAACTTTCTCTTTAGCTTGTCCTTCCGCACGTCCTTCCGCGCGTCCTTCCGCGAGCCCTTTCTTCCATCCGGCTTCACGTGCATCCTCTTCCACGATGCGGCTCACACGGTAACGGTCCAGCGCCTTGTCGTAAGCAATACGGTCTTCCAATGAAAGATTGGCCACGGCAGCCAGTTCTTCCAGACGGCTGAACACCTGCTCCTTCAGCGCGTCCGGCATTCGGTTCCAATGTTGCATATTCTTCAGTGTATAAATCAGTTTGTCATAAAGCGTTTCACAATCCTTGAGTTCCTTGGTGAAATAAGGGAACTGCAAAAAAATCTGCCGGAAATGCGAGTTCACCACCTTTCCGCTCTCACGGTCGGCAATCACGGTGTCCGTGCGGAACTTCTCTTCCAGTCCCGGCTCGCGGAAGTTCATCAGGAAAATGCCATACACGGTCGAAAGCTTGTATCTGGATCCATAATTTTCCTGCATCGGCTCACTCAGCAGAAAATCCTCCTCCGTCTCCAGCTTCCCGGTCTGCAACTCACGTTCCTTCCGCCTCTTCTCACGCAGATTCTCCACTTGCCGCCCGATGGCACGACACATGTAGAACAGCGTACGGTCCAGGAAACTACTATGAAAACGGTTCTGCATCTCCACGATGATGTATTCTCCCGTGTCGGTCAGGCAGTACAGGTCATAGATAATCCCTGCATCCGCCATACTGTCTGAATGATTTTCCTTGTCCAGAAAAATCAGGTTCTCTATGCGATGCTCCCCCGCCAACAGCTCATTCAGCAGTGTGATGAGCAATTCCTTGCTGGCAGGCTGCCCGAAAATAATCTTAAACCCGATATCAGTAAACGGATTTACAAAGTGGCCGCAAGTCAAATCCATGTTGTCCATTTTATTCAATGAAGAATTAATAATGAAGAATGCTCTCCGTTATTCATTATTAATTCTTCATTCTTCATTATTCACTTTTAATTATTCACTATTTTCACCAGCTGCTTCAGCACATTTTCCTCATGATTCTTCAGTTGCAGCACCAGGCGAGCCTTGGTCGGTTCATCCGATTCGATGCTCAGGTAGTCCAGCATACTGATGTAAGAAATCTGCGGAAGAACGGCAGACAAAGCCTGGAAGTTCACGTTCAGGTAAAAATGCTTGTCCTTCACATCCTTGGCCCAGTCACAGTCTTTCAGCGACAGTCCCTTCACCTCACGGCCAATCAGGTCCTCCTGATTCGTCAGATAAAAGCGGTCATCCTTCACGCCCAGCCAGAAAGACACCGGTCCGCGACCCATTCCCAGCATGGCACCGTTGGCAACCACAAACTGATAAGCATTCTCACCCTTGTCCACCAGCCGCATCTGACCGTTGGTCATAGCCAGCATCGGTTTCAAGTCCTCAAACGTACGCATGAAGTCACCGTTTTTCACATCGGCATACAGGATGAAGCCCGGTTTCAACGACATCTCCGGCATGGCCACTGCCACGTCACCCTTCACCGCCTTGAAGATAGCCTCAAAGTCGAGCGGCATCATCGAGTTATCCAGCTCCTGACGCACCGTCGGGTTCTCACGCAACAGCTCATACGCCTTTTCACCGTTCACGTTGGCAGCCATCCAGAGCACCGTATTGGCAGGGAACACCTTCAGATACGTGCCGTCCAGTTCGCCGCTCACCTCCGCCTGCTTCTTCAGCAAGTCCTTGAACTTGCCCTCCAGCAGCGTCTCCACTTCCATCACGGCTCTTCCCGCCTGGAAATCGAGCGTAGAAAATATCTTTAAATCATTCAGGTTCAAGTCAGCCGGCAACCCCATCGTCACCGGGCCCAGGTAACTCTTCGGCATGGCGTTCAGCGAAGTCACCATGGCCACGTCCTCGTCGGCATCCTCTAATTTCTTGAATTCCGGAGTGCCCGAATAGCCCTCCCCTTCTTTCTGGCGCAGCCACATCGAAGCCTGATGCTGCAAGTCCTTCGGGTTCCCGTTGCCCGCCAGCATCAGAAACGCATCGTCCGTCCAGGCCATCAGTCCGCCGCCACCCACAGTCCAGCGGCAACCGTCGCCGTCGGCAGGAGCCTCACACGCCTTCTGCTCCTGAAGCATGGCCATCAAATCTTCCAGTTTTCCCTTGTCGGCCATGCGCACCAGCACGCCGCCCATTTCCATCTGCGAAGCGGCAAAGAAATACACCCGGTCGGTCAGTCTCAACCCGCTCTCTTCCGGATTCTCCATCAGCTTGTCCACCAGGGCATCCGCACTGCCCTTCAGGCTCGATTTCATCATCTGCCCCATCGACTGCTTCACCTGGTCGTTCAGGTCACACTTCTGTGCCATCTCCATCAGGTCGAACGAGAACACTGCAGCCGCATCCTTTGGCAACGCATTGGTGTATGCATTGTCTTCCCCGCAGGCAGACAACAGGAAAGCCATACCCAAGGCCAGGCCTCCCATCCATTTCCATGTCTTTATCATAATGATTCTATTTAAAAGTTACACATCAGCTTATTCCGCGTGCGTCAGGTTCATCAGGTGTACGGCCACCAGTGCCGCCGTTTCCGTACGCAGGCGCGACTTGCCCAGACTCACTGCCTGAAAGCCCTTTTCTGCAGCCAGCGCCACTTCCTCCGGACTGAAATCCCCTTCCGGACCAATCAGCACCACGGCGTCCTCGTCCTTGCGGAGCACGTCGCGCAGCAGAGGCTTCTCCCCCTCATAGCAGTGAGCGATAAACTTCTGTCCCGTAAACTCCCGCTCCATAAAGCGGCGGAAGTCCGTCATCTCATTCACCACCGGCTTGCGTGCCTTGAGCGACTGTTTCACGGCCGACACCACGATTTTCTCCACCCGTTCCGTCTTGATGACCTTCCGTTCCGAGAACCGGCAGTTCAGGAACGTCAGCTCGTCGAAACCGATTTCCGTGGCCTTCTCTGCCAGCCATTCCATGCGGTCCATGTTCTTCGTAGGCGCCAGAGCCAGGTGCAGGTGCCCCTTCCAGAAAGGCTCCTGCTCCGTTTTCCCCACCACCTTCACCACACAGCGTTTCTGCGTAGCTGCCGAAATGACCGCCCGGTAAAAGCATCCCTTTCCGTCGGTCAGCATAATCTCCTCGCCCACTCCCAGGCGCAGCACCCGCAGGCAGTGGCCCGCTTCTTCTTCCGGCAGCTCCAGCGTCTGCGCAATATCTGGTGTATAAAACACGTGCATAATTACAATTCTTTTTCTAAATCCTCCAAATCTTCGTAATCTTCCTCTTCTTCTTTGTTGCGGGTCGCCATTTCCTGCTTAATCAGCTCCGCATACTCATAGTCCTCGCGGCGGATGGCATCCTCCATCTCCCGCTCCAGCCCTTTCAGCGGCATCAACCGCAGCAGCAGCGCCTTCGTGTTAGGCACAGACTTGGTAAAGCCCGAACGGGGGTCTTCCAGGAACTTCGCGTTCACATAGAACGGAACTCCGGCTATCAGACTCACCACCAGCGCGTCGAACAGTGTCAGCTGCATCTCCATCACCGAGCCGTCCTCCTTGCGCAGAGTCACAATCGCACGGTGCAGCAACTTCACCTTGTCCTTTACCACTACCTTTTCCACGGTAACACCCAGCTCCTTCAGAATATGTACCGTCTGATAAGGCAGCGTGGCATCCGTGCCCTCCGGGTCGTTAACAGCCGCGTACAGCAAGTCCGCCTCGTCGGGGTTGATAATCCCCAGCATCATCCGGTGCGGTTCGTTCACCTCCTCCAGCAGCAGCTTGAAGTTCTGCCCGTCCAGCATCATAATATCCATCTTCTCCTCATCGTCCATCACCTGATCAAATGTCAGATGCCCGATCAGTTTATCCACATTCATGGCCTCGTCAATGGTACGGACCCGCATTTCTACAAATTCGTCATTCTTTTCCATTTTCAAATTCTAATTAATCGTTATCTACTTTATGTTTGTATTTAAATACCAGCGCAAAAGTCACCGCCACTACCAGCGCGTAGGCCGCAAACACGAACCACGCCCGGCTCCAGCCTTCCACCTGCGGTGCCTGCGAATTGAAGTCCACGAAGCAGTTCACCACCGCCTGCGCACTCAGCGTACCCACCGTGGCTCCGATACCGTTCGTCATGATGACGAACAGTCCCTGCGCACTCGAGCGGATAGACAGGTCCGTCTCCTTGTCGACAAACAGCGAGCCCGACACGTTGAAGAAGTCGAAAGCCACGCCATACACAATCATCGACAGCACGAACATCCACACCCCGCTGCCCGGGTCACCCAGGCCGAAGAGTCCGAAGCGCAGCACCCACGCCACCATGGCAATCAGCATCACCTTCTTGATGCCGAAGCGTCCCAGAAAGAACGGAATCAGCAGGATACAGCACGTCTCACTGATCTGCGAGAGCGAAATCAGCAGGTTGGCATGCTGCACGCCGAACGTATCGGCATATTCCGGAATGGCGTTGAAGCTCGTGATAAACGGATTGGCAAAGCCGTTGGTAATCTGCAAGGACACGCCCAGCAGCATCGAGAAGATGAAGAACACCGCCATCTTGCGGTTCTTGAAGAGCAGAAACGCCCTCAGTCCCAATGCCTCTACCAGCGACTTCTGTCCGCCCTGCGCGCGGCTCACCGGACATTCCGGCAGCGTCTGGGCATATACGGCCAGCACCACGCCCCATGCCGCACAGGTAAAGAACTGCATGTAGTTCGACTGGAATCCCAGTAAATCTACCAGCCACATGGAACAAATGAAACCGATGGTCCCGAACGTACGTATCGGCGGAAACGCCTTGATGGTATCCAGCCTTGCCTTGTCCAGCGCCGTATAAGCCACCGAATTCGACAGAGCCAGCGTAGGCATGTAGAACGCCACACTCACGGAGTAGAACGAGAACAGCGGTGCAAATTCCACCTGCGGTCCCGTAGTCATGGCATAATAGCCCGCTCCACCCATAAACAGGGCAGCCAACAGATGGCTCAGCCCCAGCAACCGTTGCGCCGGAATCCAGCGGTCAGCCACAATACCCAACACAGCCGGCATGAACAGGGACACAATCCCCTGCATGGCGTAAAAAATTCCGATATGTCCGCCTAATCCCACACCCGCCAGGTACGTACCCATTGAGGTAAGATACGCTCCCCACACGGCAAACTGCAGGAAGTTCATGACAATCAGTCTCATTTTCATGTTCATATACTCATAGATTTAAAGGTTATTTCATCATCGTAGCCAGTGAAGCCAGCATCGTAGCCAGTGAAGCAAACGAAGTCGCATTCGATACTATGTTCGCAAAGTTGAACTTCTTCGTCTTGTTCGGCACCACGATTTCGCAGCCCGGCTCAATCTGTTTCTTGCCGCTGCCCTTCACTTCGGCCACCTGTCCGTTCATATAAATAATGAACTTCTGGCTCTTCTTGGCGTTGGCAGAGTAACCGCCCGCCTGGCTCAGGTAATACTTCACGCTCTTGCCTGCCGCATACGATACCGTGTTCGGCATCATCACCGCTCCGTTCACCTTCACCGTATTGTTATATTCCGGCACGGTCAGCACATCGCCCTCGCGCAGCACCAGGTCAGCGTCTCCGCCCGGGTTCGCCAGCGCCGCTTCCAGGTCGATACCTACCGTAAACGTACTGTCCACCTTCAATCCCAGCGTGTTGGCCATGGCATCACCGATTTCACGGCGCATCATCTTCACCACATCCTCCATGCGGCGCAGCTCCTCCTCGTTGGCCACGCGGCGCAACTTCGCTCCACGCACATACGCATAGCGGCTCACCCCACCGGCACGCTGAATCAGGCTGCTCAGACGCTCGCTCTTCGTATTCAGCGTATAGTCACCGCGGAACAGCACCTCACCGTCCACCGTCACGTTCACCTGCTCGTTGTAGCTCGGGCTGCGGCGCACAAACACCTGATCGTACGGCTGCAGTTCAAATCCCGCTTCACCGTCCACCACGAAACCATCCTTCAGTCCGAACGAGAAATTCTGTCCGATTACGTCCGGTTCCGTCGTCCCTCTCGGGTCACGGATGCGTCGTGACACGTCCACACGCACCAGCGAAGCCGATTCCTTCAAACCGCCCGCTGTAATCACCAGGTCCTCCAGGCTCATGTGGTCGGCATACGTATAGCTGCCCGGCTTGTTCACCTCACCGCTGATGGTCACCTTACCCATGTCCTGCAAGTCGTGGATACTCGGGATATACAAAATGTCATTCTTCTGCAAGGCAATGTCGGGCGACGTACCGTTCAAGATACCCTGAATGTCAACCGGCAGCACCTCCTTCGTCAGGTTCTCCCGTTCGCGATACAACACCGCACGTCCCGTAAAGGCATCCCCCTGCAAACCGTCGGCCTTCTCCACCAGCTGGCGTACCGTGTTCAGCGAGCCGCTCAACTCGAATACTCCCGGGTGATACACAGCCCCTTTCACCTCCAGACGGTTGTTGAAGCGGTTCAGAATCGAATCCACCGAAATCACGTCACCGTCTAATAATTTAAACGCAGAATAGTCTATATCGTTCACCGTTTTTACGGAAAACTCTTTACCATCTTTTCGTAACACCCTGATACTCTTCTTGTAAGCATCCGAAGCAAAACCGCCGGCATACTTCAGCAAAGTGGCAGCCGATTCCCCGTTCTTCATTTCGTAGAACATCGGGCGTTTCACCTTACCCGTAATCTTCACCAGCTCGTCGTAGGTAGGCACAATCACCACGTCGCCGTCCTGCAGGCGGATGTCGTCCTGAATCTGCCCCTTCATGATGTACTCATACACGTCCAGACGGGCAAACGTCTTGCCGCCGCGAGCCACCTGCACGTTACGCAAGCTACCGATGTCGCTCACACCGCCTGCCACGTACAGCGCATGGAATACCGTCGAGAGCGATGACAGCGAATACGTACCCGGCGCCATCACTTCCCCCATCACGTTCACCTGGATGGTACGGATATTTCCCAATGTCACCTGGATGTTATTGCCCGAATCCGCATAAATCTTTCCCAGTTCCTGCTTCAGCAGCTGGCGTGCATCCTGAATCGTCATGTTGTTCAGGTACACCGGACCCAGGTTGATGATGTTCACATAGCCGTCGGGCGAAATCTCCAACCGCATGGTATTCTGGCTAGCGCCCCACACGTCGATAATCACCTCGTCACCCGGTCCCAGGCGGTAGTTTTCCGGAGTCGCCATGCTCAGATTAGGCTGGAAAGTCAGCTGTTCAATGTTGAAAATATTCCGTCCGAACACATCGTTCTCGCTGGTAACCACCGTCGTCAGGTTGCGGCGTTTCTTCATGGTCTTCTGCATGTCTTCCGACCACATACTCTTGTCCACGTTTGTCGAACTTGTCTCCAGGAATTCCGAAGCATCCTCTTCCGTACCGGTCGCAGTAGTTTTCCGGGCCCGTGAACCAGAGCCCAGCAGCGAGCTGTCTTCCCCCGTCAGAGAACCGCTGCCCGATGTCGACGCGCCCGTCGAACCCGAATACATGGACTTCAATCGCAGCAACTGCTCCTGAGTGGCCCCCTTGGCCAGCAGCTCCATCGCAATGGTTTGCTGGTCCTTGCCCTGTTGAAGCGCCTGTTGCACATATTCTATCACCTGGTTGTCGGTCATTCCGCTCTGGGCATACGCAACGGATCCCCCCAGCAGGAACAGACACAATGCCAATCTTACAAACTGTCTTCTCATTCTGTCTTTCATTTTAGTTTTAAGGACAAAGATACATTATTGAAAACGAATCACCAAGCGCTTAGCCCCGGAATCTCCATTCCAAGCAGAAAAAACCGGTGTAAAAATTCTGCGTTCCTGCTTTAAAACATAAAAAAGGTTAATTCAATGCAGATTTTCGCCCTAATTATATGTTTCATAACATAAAACCCTTACCTTTGCATCGTGTTTTTCATGGTATTAGATTTAAGGTTAATGAAGATTGGGAGTCTGGGAAGATTCCCTTTTTTTATGTCTATTTTTTATGTCTTTTTTAGACAAAAGAACAGAAGAACATATTGAGTTAAAAGATAAAAGTTAAAAAGTAAAAGCGGCAAGTGTATTGCGTTTTCGCTTTTCATTTTTCATTCTTAATTCTTCATTATTTTTCATTCTTCATTATTCAACGCACTCACATCAACATCAGGAATGATAACGTCTGCAAGTTTGTCGTTTACAAGAAATCCCATATAGAGTGGAATGGTAAGTATATCTCCATCACGGCCTACGTTATATTGCCCTAACTTGATTGCACTCTTAACATGATACACGTCCTTATTTTTAAGTACCGTAGTCATGCTTTTTGCTTTACCAGACTTTGCCTTAATTTCAAGGAGAACACATTCGCCTTTGAACCTTACCAGGAAGTCCAGTTCAAGCCCGCTGTCCTTATGGAAATAGTATAGTTTCTGACCGGACTTACACAGAAAATCCGCCATGAGGTTCTCAAAGATAGCTCCCTTGTATCCAAGAAGATTTCCCTTTAAAATATCCGCCTGAGTACCATAGTCGAGCATTGCCACAAGGAGACCGATATCGGTAGTGTACACCTTGAAACAGTCTTTAAGAGCATTCCCCTCTAACGGCAATTCCGTAGTCTGTGTGTTATAACATCTACGGATAATCCCTGCATCTTCCAGCCATTGAATACTGCCGATGTATTGAGCAGACCTTCCTCCCTTTTTCACAACTGAATACTGGAATTTCTTGTTCTCTTTAGCCAGTTGCTTCGGAATAGATTCAAAACATTCCCGAATATTGGGTTTATCCGCATCCTCTGCATATTTAACCATATCTTCTTCGTATCCGGCAATAAGATTTCGCTGCAACTTATAAATCAGCTCGATATTCCTGGTTTTAAGGAAGCAATTCACCACTTCCGGCAGGCCTCCGACAATCACATATCTGTACAGCATCTCCATCATGACCTTATGAATCCCGTCAGGCACAGCCTTTTCGCTCTCAAAGCATGATTTTACAGAATCAATAACTGTCTGACCGATTCCGTTTGCCCATAGAAACTCTTCAAAATCCAATGGGTACATGTCAATCACGGTTTCGTATCCGACCGGAACAGAATCTTGCCCTACATCCTCTTTCTTTTTCTTACTTTGGCCATAACCTTTTACCCCCAAAAGAGAACCTGTGGCAATGACATCGAAACGCCCGTCTATATGAAATGACTTCAAGGCAGTCCTTGCTTCCTTACACTCTTGAATCTCGTCAAGGATGATGCAGGTTTTCCCCTCTATGAAACGACTGCCCTGAATCAAAGCAGAGAGGTTGAGAATGATGGTATCCACATCTATATTGCCGGTAAAGGCAGACTTGTTGTCAGGCTCAAGAATGAAATTCATATAGACCACACTTTCATAATTCTCCCTTGCGAATTTCTGAACAATGTATGTCTTTCCACATTGGCGGATGCCTTTTATTACAAGAGGCTTTCTGTCCTCAGACCGTTTCCAGTCGGCTAAATATGTTTCTATCTTCCTTTTAAGCATGGTGTAATCTTATTTCCCAACAACGAAATTACACTTTTTCCAGCGAATAAACCAACATTCGACACATTTTTTCAAACGAATAACATTCATTACAACACATTTTTTCAAACGAGTCAAACAGATATCGAGCTTCTTTAGACAGAAAAAGGTATATAGTTAAAAGTTAATAGTTAAAAAGTAAAAGCGGCGAGTAATCACAAAAAAAAGAACGGAAGAGTCACCCCTCCCGTTCTTCACTATATTAATTCTTCATTATTCACTCTTCATTCTTAATTATTCTCCATTCTTCATTCTTAATTCTTCATTCTTCATTTTCCGGTTAATCACATGGTCAAACCAGAGGTTCAGCAGCGTCCATACCACCACGTCAATCACGAACACCAGCGTGTTGTTCATATAAAGAATCGCCACGATGGTAAACGCACAGAAGCAGGCCGACATCAGCTGAATCGTTACCAGCGCCCTCCGCGGTGAGAAACCCATGGCCAGGAACTTGTGGTGGATGTGCGTCTTGTCGGGCATGAACAGCGCCCGCTTGTTACGCGCACGCCGCAGCACCACGCGAATCACATCCAGACACGGCACCATCAGCACGCTGAACGATACCAGCACCGGACTCGTCTTCATCGTGAGCAGCATATCCGGCTCATACATACAGTACTTGATGACAAAGAAGCTCAGAATATACCCCAGTGTCAAGCTGCCGGTATCCCCCATGAAAATCTTCCTTCCCAAATCCGCACTGCCGAACACGTTGTACGAAAAGAACGGGATAATCACACCCACCGTCACGAAAGCCAGCATGGCATAGCTCCACATGCGGAAATGCACGAACAGCACCCCGAACACCAGCAGCGCCACCATACTCAGCCCCGACGCCAGTCCGTCGATACCGTCAATCAGGTTGATGGCATTGGTGATGAACACCACCAGCAGCATGGTCAGCGGAATACCTACCTCTGCAGGAATCAGGTAAATGCCAAAGAGACCATAGAAATTGTTGATATACAAGCCCGACAGCGGGAACATCGCCGCCGAGATAATCTGCACCAGGAACTTCTTCCGGTAGCGCACCCCAATCAAGTCGTCGGCAATGCTCATGATATACAGCAGGGTCAGCCCTCCCGTCAGGAAAAGAAACTCGCACACCAGGTCCGTTGTCGATGTCTCGGCAGGTCCGTGGCCCGTCATCAGCCGCACGGCCGTAAACACACATAAGGAAAAAAGAATTACCGGGAAAAAGGTCACTCCCCCGAGGCGAGGTATCGGACGTTTGTGTACTTTCCGTTCATCAGGCACGTCAAACAAGCGTTTGCGCAATGAAATAATCAGAATATTCGGGATAATGATTCTCCCCAGTATCACTGCCGATACAAATGCAGAAATGATAATATACAGATTCGCCATTGTCCGTTTGGATTTTGAATAGTGCAAAGGTAGGATTTTATTTCGAATCCTGAAAACTTTTCAGGCGCCGGACACCTTCTTTTTACGATTTAGAAAACTTTTGTCCCGCTACAGCTCCTTTTTCACGTCAAAACAGGGGCAGGCCTTGGTCCATTCCTCCGGTTCCACCGTTCCGTCGCCGTCCAGATCCGGGCTCAGGTCGCGATGCCCCACCACCTGCGTGATGGCCGGGAAATCCGATTTCAGCACCCTCACCAGAATCCGGAGCGAACGCTTCTGCAGTTCCGTACGCGTATCCGCCGGCCGTCCCTGCGCATCCAGTCCCCCTTCATACGCAATGCCGATGCTGTGCTCGTTATACCCCCTGGCATGCGCTCCGGCCCGTTCCACCGGTCGCATTGTACAAATTTCACCATCCGTGCGGACAAAATAGTGATATCCGCAACACTTGAACCCCCGTTTCCGGTGCATCTTCGTCAGTTCGGCAGGCGAGAGCGGGCGGTCCGCTCTCGTTGCCGTACAGTGAATCACAATCATGTCAATTTTTCTCATCACAATCCGGTTTTCTTCCGGTCAGGAGACAGAGAATACACTTCAGCACCCTGACCACAATCCATTTTACTTTCGTCATCTTCTCACGCCTTAGTTCCGATTACACCCCAGCACCGTCGTCCTCTTCTTCTTTCTTATACTTCACCGGCACCCGTTCGAAAGCCAGGTTGTTGATAGCCTCCTGCATCACCGTACCCGGGCGGAACAGCACGCGCACCTTTTCAATCATGCTGTCGGTATACGTATCTTCCGTAGCGGCTCCTTCCCCGCTCAGGCTCAGCTGCAGCGAACCCAGTTCACCCAGGCGTACGATTTCGCCGCCCTGCAAGCCTTCCGACACGATGTCTTCCAGTCCCGTCAACACCGCCATCACGTCGGCACGGGTCACGGTACACATCTGGTGAATACGTTCCGCTATTTCACGGATACCCATCTCGCCGCGAGCCTGCGACTGTGCATAATACTTCACTTCACCGCTTTCACGATCGGCCGGGTTCACACGCCCTACAACCGAATAAGTCACTGTTTTCTTCATAGGTCAATCAATTAAAAATTAATAATAAAATGAAGAATTAAGAATTAAGAATGATGAATCTTAAATCTTGAATGATGAATTAAGAATTAAGAATGATGAATCTTAAATCTTGAATGATGAATTAAGAATTAAGAATGATGAATCTTAAATCTTGAATTAAGAATTAAGAATGATGAATTAAGAATCCAGGAAACGCGCGCACATTCTTCATTATTCACTCTTCATTCTTCATTATTTGATTGTTCTTCATTATTCACTCTTCATTCTTCATTATCCATTGTTCTTCATTATTCACTCTTCATTCTTCATTATCCATTGTTCTTCATTATTCATTCTTCATTCTTCATTGTTACATAGGCAAAGTTAGCACCCCCGTTTCCGCCCATGTAGACATTTGAGGACATACGAAGACTTACGAAGACATTCGAGGAAATTTGAAGACTTTTGAAGACATTAGAAAAAGGAAACGCCGCCGCTCACGGCTCTCCCAGGAACCTCACAATCAGTTCCACCTCCGATTTCAGGAAAAACTTGCGGTTTTTCTGGTAGCCCGACCGCTCCAGCTCCCTTTCCAGTTCCGCACACTGCTTGATCCATCGCCCCAGCCCCTGCAGGGCACCTTTTTTACCTGCCTGCGGAAAATACAAGCCCGCCAACTCACTTTTCCGGTAAGCCTTCAGGCAGAAACCCTCCCGTTCCTCCCCGGAAACAGCTCCCGGTCCCGTTTTCAATTGCATGTAGTTCATTGTTCCGTTTTATTTTAGTTACCTATAAATTTACACAATTCCGGTCGGATACACAAGTTTTTCCACCCGTTTTTTCCGGTATATTTCCTTCTTCGGAACACAAAAATCCACATGAAAATCAAAACGTTATCACCAGCCGGCGACCGGGCGATGAAGACTACTCTTCAGCCGGCGCCTCGGTGAATCGTCCCATGGCACGACGGTTGCGGTTCACCTCTTCGATGGTGTACATCACCACCCGATACCCCCTCTTTCCCGCCACGCGAACCTGCTCGAATCCCGCCTTCCGCAAGGCAAGCCCCACCTTGACGGCACTGAGGGGATTCTTCATGCCCCCGTTGATGTGCTGCAGAATCTCGCCCACCGTCAGGAACAGACATTCCTCGCCGGGCATCGGCACGCGGAAAAAAGCCAGCAACAAGTCCGTTTCCAGGCTGGCCGTCTCAAACCGCTCGTTGCGTGCGTTCACCTGCGCGATTTCCTCCTCGTCGAACCAATAGCGGAATCCCTTCTTCCACAGCATCAGGGCCTGCCCGTACACCCCCGCATAGTCCACGGGATGCGTGTAGGGGTCGTCAATGTGCACCACCGTGAAGGGCAGCCAGCGCCGGCTTCCCGTAGGGTCGTTCAGAAACTCCGGCTGGTTGGTCGTGCCGCAGAAACTCGCGATGTGCGGACGGTTCTCCTTGTAGTGCCCGTACGCTCTCCGCTCGTTCACCGCCGGCATAGTCACCATCGCCTTGAGCTGGTTGATGTCGCCCAGGCGCAGCTCGTCAATCTCCTCCAGACAAATCAGCGCAAATTCCGACAGCGCCAGGTTATCATCCTTCGTCAGCCTTCCGCTGTTGGAGCGCACGCAGAAATACCGCTGCAGTTCAGGCGGCAGCAGACGCGCCAGCCAGGTCGTCTTGTAGCAGCCCTGCCGCCCCACCAGCACCAGAATCTGGTGGTTCGTCACCTCCTTCACCATCAGCGACACCACCACAGCCACCAGCCACTTGCGGAAACAATCATCAAACAGTTTCGCGTCACCCTCCACGTGCACCGTAGCCGCCAGCCGCCCGATGTGGTCGGTCACCCCGTCCCACGGAGGCAGCGAGCGGAAATACTCCGTAAAAGGGTTGAACTCCGGCACAAACTCCGACTCCAGCACCGAACGCACATCGCACAGGCGTACCGTGTGCCCCTCCTTGGTCATGCGGCTCCACAGCGAGTTCACCAGGCGGTCGGTCAGCTCCACAAACTCCTCGGCCTCGGGGTGCCGCATCTCCTCCTTCCCGGTAATCACGTTCTTCCGGAACTCCGCCTGCGTGGCGAGAAACTGCTCAATCTCCTGGGGCGTGGCCAGCTGGGAACGTCCTTCCCCCTTCTTCTCCCTCTTCGCACGAAACAGTTCCGCCTCCCGCCGTCCGTGCGCCTCCGTATCGGCATAGCACGAGCGGAAAATGGCCGCCACGTCGCCGTCGTATTCCGGAAAACGTCCGTCCGCCCAGCCGATGGCCTGCTCCAGCGGCAGCCCGAACTCGTTCATCAGATACCCCATGCGCATGATGTACTCGTTGTGATGATGCGGGGCATACACCACGCCCTGCTCGTCCAGCTCCCTGCGGATACGGGCCACCACACGCTCCACCCGTCCCCTGCGCGGCTCATCCGCCTTCTTCATGCGCGAAAGGTCGAAGCGGAAAGGTTCCGCCCCGTCGTGATAATGCACCTGCGCGTCATGCGCCAGTCCGCTCAGTCGCGTGGCATTCTTGCAGGCAGGGTCGAAACTGCACCCCGTCAGTTGCCCATAATACTCGTTCACCCTGCGGAACACCCGGCTGTAACATGCCACCCGGTCGGTATCGGGCGTCTCTCCATCCAGACAATAGCGGCACACCACCCTCACTCCTTGCCCGCTGATAGTGGTATAAGCCAGCACGGTGTGCGGGTCGGCACACACTTTTTCGAACACTTCCCCCACCCGTCCTTCGGGCAGATGGTCAAAGTCCACCATTGAGAGGCCCGTCCAGCCGCTGATGTCGGCCTTCCGTTTCCCGTTCTCAAAACGCACCGCCACGGCAAAGCAGGGGCAGGCCGCCTTTTCCCGGCTGGCAGCCGTCTTCTGCCCCTGCGAGCGGTAGTAACGGTATTTTTCGGTGTGGTCGGCCAACACCTTGTCCTCCCGAATCAGACGGACCACTTCATCAAGACTCACCGCCACGGGCATCGTGTCGGCATAACCCTTAAAAATACTTAGCATCATTTTGTTCATTTTCTCGTGCTTTATTTAATGATTTATTAAATTTGCAATACTTTTAGTTTTAATTTTTGTGTTTTCTTTTCAAAACAGCGAAACGAATGTAACACAAGTTTACAGAAAGTACAAACCCACATTGCACGCATGTGTGCAATATTTTAACTAACAATTTACTATAATTTTATTTTTTAAACAAAAATGCGTATGAAACAAGCGAAATTGATTGAACTAGGACAGATGCTGGAAGCGTGGCGCCACCAGGTGCTGTCGCACGGCCGTACCCTCACCGTACAAGAGTTGTGCCGACTGGCGCCGATGAGCGCACACACGTTTCAAAAAGTTAAAAAGGGCTCCTGACGGATCTGACATTCCTCGGCCGCATCCTTGCCGTGTACCACCGCCTGCTTGCCGCCGACCCGCAGAAGCAGGACGAGCTGCTCCGCGACTTTTTCCGCTCACTCACCACTGATTTAGAGCGAATTAAATCAATCCAAGGCATCCAACCCCCTCGCACAAAAGACACAGAACGGTAGTGAAGAACCGGCCTTCCCCGGGCCACCGCTTGACGGGTTGTCGGGGTTGGCACCGGTTTTGCAAACTCTCTATATACAGGTGTGGAAAAATATAAGCGTTGTATTTTTCCACACCCCGCGTATATACATTTTATAAAAATGCCTGCCAACCCCGACAACCCGTCATGATTCCCTTTCCGGAACTCCCCGAAAACGCCCTTGCGTTTTGAATCGAACGCCCTTGCGTTTGAAGTAAAACGTACTTGCGTTTTATCACAAACGCACTTGCGTTTCAGGTAAAACGCCCTTGCGTTTTTCTCACGCTCCGCCCTGTACCCCATACATTGTTCCAGAATTGTTACAAAATCCGCCGATATGCCCACTTTTTCATTGATTTCCACCCTTTTCACCGAAAAACCCCTCTATAAGTTGAATAAACCAAAAATAAGTCTTAATTTTGCAGCCGATTATTGGCCGCTGTGTTTACCGCCCCCAATCCATAGCTGGGAGTGGTAACGGCGAAGCACGCCCTATGCGCAGGGAAATTCCTTTAGAATGATCATAACAAAACCCAATGAAAAGATGAAGATACGTAAAGTAGTCTGTATGCTGACGTTGTCCACCCTGCTGGTGAGCGGGTGTACGTCTTACCAGAAAGTTCCGTATTTACAAAATCCGGAAGTAGTAAACAATTATGGGAAAGAAATTCCTTTGTATGATGCCAAAATCATGCCCAAGGATATTCTAAATATCACGGTGAACACCACCGATCCTGCAGCCGCTGCTCCATTCAACCTGACTGTACAAGACCCTATAAATTCAACGAACGGCAGTTTACGCACTACTACCCAACCAAGTTTACAGCAATACTTAGTAAACAACGACGGCGAAATTGACTTTCCTGTATTAGGCCGCCTCAGAATCAGCGGACTCACCAAAAACGAATGCGAAGCTTTAATTCGCCAAAAGTTAATTCCCTATTTGAAAGAAACTCCAGTAGTCACCGTGCGCATGATTAACTACAAAATCTCTGTTTTGGGCGAAGTAACTCGTCCTGGGACATTCACCGTAACCAACGAAAAAGTCAACGTACTGGAAGCCTTGGCCATGGCCGGCGACATGACGGTGTACGGAGTACGCGACAACGTCAAACTGGTCCGTGAGGATGCCGAGGGTAAGCGTCAGATTCAGACTCTGAACCTGAACGATGCCGATTTGGTGCTCTCCCCCTATTTCTATCTTCAGCAGAACGACATCCTTTACGTGACTCCCAACAAGACCAAGGCACGCAATTCCGATATCGGCAACAGCACCACCATCTGGATTAGTGCCACTTCCATTCTGGTATCCATTGCCAGCCTGTTGGTCACTGTATTCAAATAAATAAAGAGATTATAAAAACAAGAAATCCATAAAAACACTTATTCCCGCTTACTATGAGTGACGAAAGATACGAAAACGGCTTCCAGCCGGAAGATGAAAAGCCCGTAGATTACAAGGCACTGTTTTTTGAATACCTGATGTATTGGCCCTGGATTTTGGGCTGTGTCATCGTGATGGGCATCGCCATGTATGCCTATCTGCGTTATCAGGCCCCCGTGTACAATGTCAATGCCACCGTATTGATTAAACAGGGTGACCAGACCCAAAACCCGTCTGCCTCTCCCATGCAGGCCATGCAGGATTTGGGCATGCTCAGTATGGCCAGCAATTTCGACAACGAAGTGGAGATTCTGCGTTCCCGCACCCTTGTCAAGAAGGTTGTCAACAAACTGAACCTCTATATCAACTACAAAGAAGCACAGACCTTCCGTTATCCGACTGACTTGTACAAAACCTCTCCGGTACAGGTATGGACCACTCCCGAAGAGGCCGACCGCCTCTTTGGCCCGGTGACCTTAGAAATGACTTGTACCCCTGATGGAAAAGTTGATGTAGAAGGTAGCTACTATCCTAGTCGAAATGCCGACAAAGTAACCCTTCATAAACACTTCGACCAACTTCCAGGCGTATTGACTACTCCTGTAGGCGTCTTTACCCTTTCAGCGAACAGCGACTCTACATTGGCAAAAATAGACCAAACGCGTACCATCACGGCTACCGTAGTCTCTCCTACCGCTTTAGCAGGAGCCTACGCCAATAATCTGACCAGTGAACCTACTTCCAAAACGACCACCATTGCCGCCCTTTCATTGGATGAAAGCAACCCCACCCGTGGAGTGGATTTCATCAATATGCTGGTGGCCTTGTATAACGAAGATGCCAATAATGACAAAAACGAAGTGGCAGCCAAGACAGCTCAGTTTATTGACGAACGTATCGGTATCATCAACCAGGAATTAGGCACCACGGAAAGCCAATTGGCCAGTTTCAAACAACAGGCCGGACTGACCGACTTAAGTTCCGATGCGAAACTCGCTTTACAGGAAAATTCAGCCTATCAACAAAAACAGGCTGAAAATGCCACCCAGCTCCGACTGGTTGCCTTCCTGAAAAGTTATATCAATGACCCGAAAAATGAGATGGAGGTCATTCCCGCCAATGTAGGCTTAGCAGACGAAGGACTTAGCAGTTTGATTGTGAAATACAATGACTTGTTAATTGAACGCAAGCGCCTACTTCGAACTTCCAATGAGAGCAACCCAGCCGTGGTTCAACTGGATGCGGGTATCCGGGCCACGCGTGCCAATGTGCAGACGACCGTAGACAATGTAGAAAAAGGTCTGCTTATCACCCAGTCTGACTTGGATCGCGAAGGCAAGAAGTATGCTACCCGCATCAGCAACGCGCCTACACAAGAGAAGGAATTGATGAGCATCACCCGCCAACAGGAAATCAAGGCCAGCCTGTATTTGCTGTTACTGCAAAAACGGGAAGAAAATGCCATCACCTTGGCTTCTACCGCTACCAACGGACGTATCATTGAGGAAGCCATGGCTGGAAGTGCTCCCGTATCTCCCAACAAAAAGATATTCTATCTGATTGCATTGGTATTGGGTATCGGCATTCCAGTGGGAGTTATCTATTTGCGCAACCTGCTTCGTTTCAAAATTGAAAGCCGTGCCGATGTCGAAAAGATTACCGATGTACCGGTAGTGGGCGACGTACCCATGGTGGACACCAAAGAAAATCCGATTGTGGTCCATGAGAATCACAACGACTTGATGGAAGAAGTATTCCGCTCCGTACGCACCAATATCCAGTACATGTTACAGGAAGGGCAAAAGGTGATTCTCTTTACCTCCACCAGTTCCAGTGAAGGAAAGAGTTTTACCACCGGTAACTTGGCTTGCAGTTTCGCCTTCATGGGTAAAAAAGTAGTAATTGTGGGTCTTGATATCCGCAAACCGGGACTGAATAAGGTCTTCCAGATTTCCCATAAAGAAAAAGGCATCACCCAGTATTTAGCCGACCCGGAACACACCGATTTACTTTCTTTGTGTCAACCTTCTACAATATCACCTAATCTGTATATCCTACCGGGTGGTACCGTTCCTCCGAACCCCACAGAACTGGTTGCCCGTAAGACACTTGACAAGGCAATTGCAACTCTGAAGGCAAACTTCGACTATGTAATTCTGGATACAGCCCCTATCGGTATGGTAACTGATACCCAGTTGATTGCCCGCGTAGCTGACCTGAGTGTGTATGTCTGCCGTGCCGGCTATACCCACAAGAGCCATTATGAACTCATTAACGAACTGAAGAAAGACCATAAACTCCCGAACCTCTGTACACTGATTAACTGCATCGACATGGATCAACGTAAAAACGGCTATTACTACGGTTACGGCAAATATGGGAAATATGGGAAGTATGGATATGGGAAAAAATATGGATACGGTTATGGATATAAAGAAGAAACAAAACATTAATAAATTTTCAAATCATGGTAATTGAATCCTTTTTAAATAAATTCATAAATGAAGGAAATAAATTGTAAACCGATTAATCACTAACAAAATTATTAATTAAACATCAAAAACCTAGCATTTATACAAAATAAGAACCATCAATATGTCTGAACAACAATCAAATAATAAACGAATAGCCAAAAATACATTATTTTTATATTTACGAATGGCTATTATGATGGGAATAGCTCTATATACTTCTCGAATTGTATTGGATACATTAGGGGAAGTTGATTATGGCTTATATAACGTTGTTGGTGGAGTCGTTACAATGTTTACTGTCATAAACTTCGCTATGGGATGTGCAACTTCCCGTTTTATCACATTTGAACTTGGTAAAAACGATATAAAAAGACTAAACACTATATTTAGCACGAGTATTATTATTCATTTTATTATTGCATTAATAATACTAATTCTGTCAGAAACAATCGGTTTATGGTTTTTAAATACCCAAATGACAATACCTACAGATCGCTTACAAGCAGCCAACTGGGTCTTCCAATTTTCTGTATTTTCATGCATGGTTATGATAATAAGTGTACCATACAATGCACTTATTATGTCTTATGAGAAAATGAGTGCATATGCATACATTACAATATTAGAAACTATTTTAAAATTAATCATTGTATATCTATTAATTATAAGCGATATCGATAAATTGATATTATATAGTATTCTAATGTTTATAATAAGCCTAATTATACGTCTAACTTATCAGATCTATTGCAAGGAAAAATTTAAAGCTATTAAATTTAAATTAGAAATAAACAAACAAATTTTAAAAGAAATGTTTACCTATGCATTTTGGAGCCTAACTGGAAGTACCGCCAATTTATTAGCAACGCATGGACAAAATATATTATTAAATATATTTTTTGGTCCAAGCGTAAATGCAGCTAGAGGAATTGCTATCCAAGTTCAAAATGCAATCCAACAATTTTCCACAAATTTTCAACAAGCAATGAATCCTCAAATAAATGAATGAATTTTATATCTCTCCACACATTTCCATAAAAAGTTTAAGAAAATGCATGTCAACCCCGACAACCCCGACAAACTGAAAACTTAATTACCTGATTTACAACTACGTTCATTTTCGGTAAAGTGTCGGGGTTGTACAGGTTTCCCCTGTTCTCCACACCTCTCCACCATGTGGAAATTCTGAAATATTTACATCATTTCAGGGTGGTGGAAAGGTGGTGGAGAAGTGGTGGAGAGAAATTTGAAATGTTAAAAACACTATTATTTACTCATTCAAACGAATAAAATTCACATTGGTTCTTTATGACAAATACAGCAGAGAATAATAAGAGGATAGCGAAGAATACGTTACTACTGTATTTCCGAATGCTGCTGACAATGGTGGTCAGTCTTTATACTTCACGTATAGTACTATCCACATTAGGAATAAATGATTTTGGTATTTACAATGTAGTAGGTGGATTCGTAACTATGTTTGCTGTTATCAGCGGTGCTATGACAACTGCGACCCAAAGGTTTATCTCATTTGAGATCGGGAAAAAAGAAAAAGGAAACATTACTACATTATTTTCTACTGCAGTAATTATTCACCTAATACTAGGAGGAATAATTCTGTTCCTTGCAGAAACAATCGGACTTTATTTTCTCAATAATTACATGAATTTCCCTGAAGACAGATACATAGCAGCCAATTGGGTCTACCAATTTTCGATATTGACATTTATTATAAACGTAATAAGTGTACCTTACAATGCAGCTATTGTAGCCTATGAACACATGAAAGCATTTGCTTATGTCAGTATCATAGAAGTAACTTTAAAGTTATTAATCGTTTATTTACTCATTATATCTCCTATAGACAAACTCATTTTTTATTCATTATTACTTGCTATTACAGCCATCACCATCCGTTTTATCTACGGTTGGTACTGCAGTAAACATTTCAAAGAATGCCGCACTACATGGATATTCAACCATGAATATGGCAAAAACATGTTCGCTTTTGTGGGATGGAATCTAATTGGATCAATAGCAGGAATAGCTAAAGAACAAGGCATAAACGTTGTACTGAATATCTTCTTTGGCGCAGCCATCAATGCTGCCAGGGGAATAGCCTATCAAGTAAATGGAGCATTAAATTCATTTGTCAGCAATTTCCAATTGGCAATGAATCCTCAAATAGTAAAATCATACGCTGCTTCTGAAAAAGAAGCTATGTTCAAGTTAGTTTTCAGAGGTAGCAAGTTCTCTTATTTGCTATTACTTACTTTATCTCTTCCTGTCTTTATAGAAACTCCCTTTATTTTAAATATCTGGTTAAAAGATGTTCCTGAATATACTGTTATTTTTTTGCGATTAGTACTTATTACTTCTATTGTCGACAGTCTATCGGGAACCCTTATTACATCCATGCATGCATCAGGCAAGGTTCGTGATTATCAGATTATTGTTGGAGGTATTTCCCTGTTAACTCTCCCTATCGTATACATTGTACTGAAAATGGGGAGTGCACCCTATTGGGCAATGATTGTCAGTGCATTCATGTCACTTATTTTATTACTTTCCCGATTAGTTTTATTACGAAAAACTATACAGATGCCTATTATATCTTTCCTAAAAAAAGTCATATTCAAAATCACTCTTGTTACAATCCTCTCTCCTATACTACCAGGAATTATATATTACAATATGCAGATAGGATGGTATTCATTTTTTACAGTTTGCTTTGTATCTGTGATATCTGTCACAATCTGTAATCTCTACATCGGTTTTAACAAAGAAGAAAGAAATTACATACTCAATAAGATAACCTTTTTAAGAAAAATCCATAGAAAATGAAACCAAATATTTCTCATATACATGATTGCTTTGGATGTGGCGTGTGCTCCATAGTCTGCGGACAAAAAATCATTGATATCCAACTCAACGAAGATGGATTCTATGAACCATTTATTACAAACCCTGAAAAATGTACTCAATGCGGATTATGCTATGATGTTTGCTCTTTTTCACATGACGGTTTGGCTTTAAAAACGGTAAAAATAAAAAGCTATGCAGGATGGTCTAATGATGAAAATGTACGGCAAAATTGTTCCTCTGGAGGAGTAGGTTTTGAATTAGGGAGAACGTTTATCAATCAAGGTAACAAAGTTTGTAGTGTAAGATATAATGCGAAATTAAACAGAGCTGAACATTATATTGCTTCCACAATAGAAGAACTTCTCCCCAGTTGCGGCTCCAAATATATACAAAGTTACACAGTTGAAGGATTAAAAGCTATAAACAGAAAAGAAAAATATTTAGTAACGGGAACACCATGCCAAATAGATTCATTTCGTCGTTATATTCAAAAATTTAAAATAGAAGACAACTTTATATTAGTTGATTTTTTCTGCCATGGAGTTCCTTCCAAACTAATGTGGGATAAATATTTACAAAATATTGAGAAAGAAACAGGTAAAACAATATCTGCTAGTTGGAGAAACAAAAGTACTGGATGGCATCACTCATATGCTATAACAATATTAGGAAGTAAAAGTAATCTATTTTCATCAATAAATAACAATAACAAATTTTTTCAACTATTCTTTAGTGATTCATGCTTAGGAAAAGCCTGTTATGACAATTGTAAGTTTAAATACAATCATTCATCCGCAGATATACGAATCGGTGATTTATGGGGAAAAACCTATCAACAGGATGAAAAAGGAGTAAGTGCAACCATTTCCTTTACTAACAAAGGAGATTATCTACTACATCAAAGTAACTGTTTCCTAAAAGAACATCCATTTGAAATCGTTGCTGAAGGACAAATGAAACAATGCCCTCAAAAGAAAAGACTATATCATAATGTAATGAAAATTTTACATTCAGATGCTAACATTAAAACGATACACGAAGAATTAACAAAAGAACAGAAACGTATTCGAATGATTGGCAGAATCACTCATCCCAAGAGAACCGTAGTTAATTTTTTAAAATATTTTAAAAGAAAATAAAATGAAAGAGTACAAAATTATATTTTCTGCCTTTGTCTTTTTCTACACGATGTTTTTTAAATGGAGTACATTTGATCCCACTTTTATGGGATGGATTAATAATGGACTTATCTTAAGTTTTATCGCAATCAATTATCCTATCTTTAAGAAAATATTCAAACCAGAATATAGAACAATCAATCTATTTGTTTTATTATGGGGAGCGGTAGTCATCTATTCAGCGTATCAAAATCAAAATCTAACCTATGATGTTCCTATATGGAACTCTGTAACCCAACGGTTTGATTTTAACACTCGAAATGCCACAAGATATGATCATTCATATTACTATGTCATAAAAATACTTATGAGTGTACTCTATTTTGAATACTTAAACCTGCATAATAAAGCATCTATATTCATAAAATATCTACTTATTTTTATGACTCCATTTGTCATTATATCAGACATTAATGGATTTATTTATCAAAGTTCTGGTATTGACGGCTATTTGGCTGGTAATAAATTTTATGTTTGTTATCTAAACATATTCTTAGCCACAATATATTATTTGCAACACCCTACTTTAGAAGGAAAAAGCAAATATAAAATGCAATTTCTTTTACTAACAACATTTTTATTAAGTTTAAAAACCCAATGTTCTACTATGGTTATTGGAACCATAGTATACTATTATTTGATTTTTTATTGGAGCATAACAAAAAGAGGCAAACTGTATAAAGCAAAGACCTTTTTAACAGGACTCTTCATCTGCGATATTTTATTCTTCTTCATTGTTACCTTACTCCTCCAAATTCCCCTCATACAATTTATAGTTGTAGATGTGTTAGGAGAGGATTTAACTTTAACAGGACGAATTGGAATGTATGCATCATTAGGAGAAGTACTTAGCGAATGTCCGTTCTATGGCTTTGGCTTAGGAAATGCCAGCCTTGCCACTACTATGTATATGGTGGGAGACAATGCACAAAACGGATTCTTAAATCTGTTTTTAGAAATTGGATTTTTAGGAGTTTTTTCATTCTATGGAATATTATTGCTGATGATGAGAAAAGCCAAATCCAACAAAGCATCTTATTCTCTAATATGCTTTGTCTATACAATGTTAATCCTGTCAAGCATTGAAATTACATTCACTACTTATTTCTTTGCCATGAGCATCTTATTTTTATTACGCAATACATCAACTTCCAATACATTAAAAAACTCACCCACAAACTATAACAAACATGAAAACTGTAGGAATTATAACTGTACACCGATTGCCTAATTGGGGGTCTGCCATGCAAGCATATGCACTGCAAAAAGCAATAAACTCTTTAGGATATAAATCACAAATCATTGATTATAAATACACCAACCCATATCATTGGAAACGGGGTAAGCCAAAATTTGCAACTCCTAAATTAAAAACACGCATCGCCATCTGGCTGGGTTTACGTCCTCCAAGACTACAAACTCTAATAAATAAATTTATTTCTAAAGAAGTATATATTACAAAACCATATAACACATTTGAAGATTTACATAAAAACGTTCCCAAATATGATATTTATTGCTCTGGAAGTGATCAAATATGGAACTATAAAACCATGTGCTGTGACCCAACCTATATGCTTGATTTTGCTCCTGAAACATGTAAAAGAATTGCCTATTCTTCTTCCTTCTCAGTAAATCAAATACCAACAGAATATCAAGAGATATACAAAGTCAATCTATCTAAGTTCTCGGCTTTATCCGTAAGAGAACAAAATGGATGCAATATCATTAAAGAGCTCTTGAATAAAGAAGCAAAATTAGTATTAGACCCAACCTTACTTCTGAACAAGCAACAATGGGAGCAATTAGCATCAAAAGCTAGCTTCAAACAAGAAATTCCATCCAAATACATACTCTGCTATATGTTGGGATACACTTATAACCCCAATACCGCTATGGCTTCATTACTTGAACATCTCCAAGAAAAGCACAAATGTCCGGTTATTTCCATTGGATGTCCTCTTGAAAAGTTCAAAGGCAATATTTATCAAATGCCCCAATCTCAAGGTATAGGAGTATATGAGTTTTTATGGTTAATAAAAAATGCTACCGTTGTAGCCACTTCCTCCTTTCATGGTACTGCATTCTCTGTTAATATGGGAACACCTTTTATTTCTCTTGTAGAGTTTGTTGAACAAGAAGATGACCGTATTACAAGTTTTCTCAACAAGGTAGGTTTAGCCAATCATCTTGTAACTGTAAAAACAGACTATAAACATCTTAAGATAGATGAGAATAGCAACATTGAACAAGCACAAGAAAAACTATCCCAATTAAGAGAAGACTCCTTAAGTTATTTACAACAAGCATTAGAAAAATGATTAGAGAATTTATCAAAAGACTTTTAGGTATAAGGCCTCTCACATCCGAGGAATATATTAACAATCTAAGAATCAAAGGAATAAAAATAGGGGGGGGGGTACAATTGCCTTTAGTCCGTCTACCATACAAATAGACATCAGCCGTCCTGAGTTATTAGAGATTGGAGAACATGTATTCTTGCATAAAGGTACAATCATCATGACACATGATTGGGCAAGTTGGTGCTTTGTCCACTCTGATGTCAGATTCTATCCTTCTCATGCAAAAATAAAAATCGGGAATAATGTATGGTTAGGAGAAAATGTAACAATCTGCAAAGGAGTTACCATTGGAGATAATTGTATCATCGGAATAGGCAGTGTGGTAACTAAATCCATACCTCCTAATTCTATTGCAGCCGGAATACCGGCACGTGTTATCTGTTCCTATGAAGAATATATGAAAAAACGAAGTCAGCAATATGTGGATGAAGCTATAGAATACGCAAATGCCATTTTAGACTCTGGCAGAGAACCTAAAATAGAGGACTTCTATGATGATTATCCATGTTTTGTAGATGGAGAAAACTACATGGATTATAACTACCCATATTCCAGAATATTCACAACTCCAAATCTATTTGAAGAATGGAAAAAACATCATAAAAAAGTTTTTAACAGCTTCGATGAATTCATTCAACAAGTAAAAAACAAAAGAATAAAATAGTATGCTTTCAATTATCCCTAAAATTTCCATCATTGTCCCCTGCTACAATGTTGAAAAATATTTAGAACGATGTCTGCTTTCTTTAGTTAATCAAACTCTAAAAGAGATTGAAATCATATTGGTAGACGATGGCTCACCAGATAATTGCCCTGCATTATGCGATGAATGGGCTAAAAAGGACTCACGAATCAAAGTAATACATAAGACCAATGGTGGATTGGGGTATGCCCGTAATAGTGGGTTAGACATAGCCAAAGGTGAATATATAGCGTTTGTAGATTCGGATGATTACGTGGATACTCGTATGTATGAATTATTGTATAATGCAACAGAAAAAGAAAAACATGACGTGGTATTTTGCGGATTAAGACAAGAAACTACACAACAATCTTACAACTTTATCCGGGATTACGACAGGCCTGTACTTTTTACAGCATCACAAATGCCTCGTTTAGCTTTATCATTCCTACATAAAACGGAATTAAATACCCAAACACGATTATTTATGTCGGTTTGGCATGGAATTTATAAACGTGAATTAATAGAAAAATTACATTTAAGATTTTATTCTGAACGAGAAGTATTATCTGAAGATTTACCATTCCAAATAGAATTCTTCAAAAATGCACAATCAGTAAAATTTATCCCTGACTATCTATATACTTATTGTTTGAATGCATGTAGTCTGACACATAATTTTAAATTAAACAAATTCAATGCAGCGATAAATTTGAGAAAACTATTATACAACATAATACCTAATCATACAGATGCTTCTTACTTTATAGATATAGAGTTTTATGGGAGAATAAGATATCTATTAGCAGATTTAATACTAGCTAATAATATCAGTTTCAAAGAAAAACAAAAGTTTATTAGAGAATTATGCAAAAAGAAAGAGTGGAATAAGTTAAATATATCACAAGGTTATCAAGAATATACTTGGAAATACATGAAACAATATGAATTATTAAAAGCAAACAGATCTACTTGTTTAACATTATTCATCTTATTTGATAAATACATAAATAAAAGAAATTTCAAGAAGCTACTCAAGAAATAAAAACATATTTATAAAAGCTATGAAAAAAATACTTATTGCCATTTATAACTTATATGCCGGAGGAGCGCAAAAGAGCCTAATATCCTTTCTCAATACTATACCTAAAGATAAATATGTAATTGATTTATTCTTGTTAAATAAAGATGGGCTGTTCCTTTCCCAGGTACCAGAATTTGTCAATATTATAGAGGGAGATAAAACATTTCAATCTATTCACCACTCCTTATTTGATCAAAAATTCTTTTCTGTACAAGATTTTTCTTTATGGGGAAAATGTCTTTTTTCAAGATTACAATCAAAAAAACTAAAAAATTTACACAGAGAACAATCACATTGGAAAACTTGGAAAGCCTATGTAAATTCATTACCAGAAGAATATGATTGTGCTATTGGATATGTAGAAGGAGTAATGAACTACTTTGTAATGGATAAAGTAAAAGCTAAACGTAAAATTCTCTGGATCCACAATGTCTACACCTCACTACATTACAATATTTCTTTTGATTTTGATTATTTTAACCAAGCTGATTATGTAGTAACAATGTCTGAATCAGGCGTACAATCTTTACAAGAATGTTTCCCTTCTATCAAATCTAAATTTATTGTATTAGAAAATATTTCAAATGGGAACTTAATAAAAAAATTAGCAAAAGAACCCATCAAAGAAGAGGAATTTAAAGAATTTAATGGCTTAAAGTTACTATCAATTGGAAGATTGATGGATCAAAAAAATTACCCTTTAGCAATAGCAACAGCAGCAGAACTACGCAAAAGAAACATTAAATTTTTATGGTACGTAATAGGAGAAGGATTTGACCGACCTATATTAGAAGCATTAATCCAAAAAGAATCACTTGAGAACTGCTTCAAAATGATAGGATTACGTTCAAATCCTTACCAATATATGCAAATTGCTGATATGATTGTTATGACCTCCAAATTTGAAGGACGTTCTATTGCATTAGACGAAGCTAAAATTCTAAATAAACTTATTGTCACTACAAACTATACATCTGCTACGGATGTCGTTACAAATGGGAAAACTGGACTGATTTGTAAAATGACTCCTCAAGCAGTTGCAGACGCTATCTGTGAACTAAATTCAAACAAATCACTTGCGACACACATCATTTCACAACTTCAAGTAGAAAATTGGGACAATACAAATGAAGTTGAAAAATATTATGCAGCAATAGAAAATTCACTTTAACTCTATTTTCAATGAAATACTTTTGGTTAGTTCTTTATTATGGTTTTGCCTATCATCTTCCAGCAACATATTCATTAGGAAAAATTGGATTATTCAGTGGGCATTTACGCAGATTTATATTTAAACGAATCGCAAAAAAATGTGGGCATCATGTCAATATTGAAAGACATGCTTTTTTCGGAAAAGGTTTTGATATTGAATTAGGGAATTATAGTGATTTAGGAATAGATTGTCATGTTCCTAATAATATTAAAATTGGTGACTACGTGATGATGGGACCTAAATGTTATATACTTCCCAATGACACTCACGATATTTCCAGACTAGATATACCAATGCAACAACAAGGCAGAATAATAAAACCTGGTAGAACAGTAATAGGCAACGATGTATGGATAGGAAGACAAGTATTATTCACAGGAGGCAAGCACATTGGTAATCATGTAGTTATTGGAGCTGGAAGTGTGGTTTGCAAAGACATAGAAGACTTTGCCATAGCTGGAGGAAATCCTATTAGAATAATCAGATACAGAAACAAATAATATGGAAAAGGTTTTATTTTGTACTGCCAACTTCAAAACAGGACGAGGTGGTATTTCTTCATATGCATTCGATTTCATTGAAGCATTTAAAAATCTGTATGAAATTGTAGTCATTGCAAGTGGAGATACGGAAAAAAGTGATATTAAAATATACTCCTGCAATTATTTGGATTTCACACAAAAAAATGCTTTAAGATTACTGGATATCATACATCAAGAAAAACCCAATATCATAGTAAACAGTGCGTTCGCACTTCTTTCATTAGTAACCCCATATATTGATGATAATATTCAAATAATAACAATAAGCCATTTTGTAAATGGAAGGTACGCTTGGTATGCAGGATTAAATGGTAAATATGTAAACTCTATCATAGCTTTATCTTCTTATGGCAAAAAATATATAGAAAAAAAATTCAATATTACAGATAAAGAAAAAACAAAAGTTGTTTTCAACTTCATGCCTGAAATAACACCTTCGTACAAGACAAAATGTAACAGAAGTCTACTAAAAATTGTCTATCCAGGAGGGTGTTCGTATGCAAAAAGTGCAGAAATTGTATGCAAAAGTTTAAAACAATTACTTAAGACTAATCTCAACTTCGAATTTTATTGGATAGGAAGTACTAAAATTGCAGGGGCTGGAAAAAGAGGTGTCCACACTAACAATATTGAAGACTGTCTGCCTAAAGACCCTCGTATAAAACATATCGGACCTGTAAATCGAGAAATGTCCAAACAACTACTTGCCGATACAAATATATTTCTATTGCCCTCACGAGGGGAAGGTTTTCCTATCACACTAATTGAGGCTATGAGATCTGGGTGTATACCTATCATATCTAATGCTAAGCATGGAAGCCTTGATGCTATAACCAATAAAGAAAATGGAATAGTAATAAAACAAAATAGCAGTAAAGAAATTGTATCAACTATAACAGATATTATAAATAACCATCAACAATATTCCTCTATTTACGAAAACAGTTATTTATATTTTAAACAAAATCTCACTGCTATTATTTGGAAAAATCATTTGATGGAAATAATACATACAACTCACATACCAATATTAAGATTAAAAAAATTTCACAAACTACTCTATTGGAAAGATAGATTTTATTTAAACTTTCTAATGAAAAAATATTGGATATTTGACAGACTAACTCAATTTTATCACTTCATTTTTTTTAGATATATAAAATATTTATAATAATGATTTTAAATTTCATAGATAATAAAAAATGCTGTGGGTGCGGAGCATGTAAAGAAATATGCCCACGAAAGGCAATCAAAATGAATGAAGATTCCGAAGGATTTTTACAACCTGAACTAATAAAAGAATTATGTATTGATTGTGGAATTTGTGATAATGTATGTCCAATAAAAAATACAGGAAAAACTGTCCATAATGTCATTTTACCGCTTGCTGCTATCAATAAAAATATTAATATATTGAATAAAAGTTCTTCTGGAGGTATTTTCTCTGTAATAGCTGAATATGTTATTAACAACGGAGGAATAGTATACGGCGCTGCATTTGATAAAAATTTAAAATTATCTCATATAGGAGTAGAGAACACTAATGAATTAGAACGTTTAAGAGGCAGTAAATATCTTCAATCTGATTCATTCAATTGTTTTCCTTCCATAAAAGAACAATTACGAAATGGTAAATTAGTTTACTTTGTCGGCACCGGATGTCAAGTAGGTGCCTTAAAGCTATACTTACGGAAAGAATATAACAATCTGATAACTTCAGACCTTATCTGTCATGGGGTACCATCTCACAAATTATTTGACACTTTTGTATCCGCATATGAAAAAAAAACAAATAGAAAAGTAATCAATTATAGATGCAGAGACAAATATGCCGGAGGATGGTCAGGATCTCAGAGTGTAGACTATATTTATAACCAAAAACAAAAAAGAGATTTATATAACCCAATACTTGCAGGATATATGAAAGCTTTTATGTCTGCCGATTTCTTTAGAGAGTCTTGTTATACCTGTCCTTTTGCAGACGAACACAGGGCAGGAGACATTACCTTGGCAGACTTTTGGGGAGTTGAAAAGTATCATAAAATAAACTCTATGAATGGAGTATCTGCAATATTAATTAATACTCAAAAAGGGCAAAATCTATTAGAGATTTTAAAAAATAATATTCAGCTAACAACGACACAAATACATTACATAAAAGCAGAAAACGATAATTTACATACCCCCTCTTCACGAACCACTTATAGAAATCAAAGCTATATTGAATTAGAAATAAATAGTACCAAAGTATTGACTAAATACATCAATAATAGCAAAATTGTAAAATATAAGTTTTGGTTAAAACATCTTATGCTACGTTCACATTTATACTCATTGTATTTCAAAATCAAAAACTCATGAATATCTGCATTTACTCCTCTTATGCATGGATTAAAATAGCCAACAACTATGGCTCTATATTACAATATTTTGCCTTACAAACCTATCTAGAAAAGCAAGGGCATCAAGTTTACTGGTTGCGCTTCAAGCCAGAAGAAAAAGTTACATTAAAATATAAAATTGCCAATCTTTTATTAAAAAGAAAAGACCGTAATAGAACTTACAAACATCAAAATCCCAAGGATTTTCAAGAATTTGAAAACAAATATTTACATGAAACTCCATATGAATATACCTCTTATTCACAACTCAAAAACAATCCGCCAAAAGCTGATGCATACATTACAGGAAGCGATCAAGTTTGGGCCGGACTTTCTGCTGAACGATATTTAGCTTTCGCTCCTAAAGGAACTAAAACTCTTTCATATGCAGCAAGTTTTGGAAGTCCCAAACAAGGTTTCTTAAACAAAATACTATTTACTTGGAGATTAAAAAATATAGACTACATCTCTGTCAGAGAAAAAATAGGTATAGATTACTGTAAAACTTTTGGAAGGAATGATGCTGTATATGTATGTGATCCTTCTCTTTTATTAGAGAAGAGGGATTATGAGAAGTTTATAAACAATAAAAAAAATATAAGAAAACCATATATTTTTTCATATTGGGTAAACCCAATTCAAAGTTTAGAACACATATCCTGGACTAAGATAACAAACTATGCCAATAAAACAAAATTAGACATAGTTATCACAGCTATACAAGGAGCTGAATTTTCTTTTAACAAAGAAAAAATAATATCTCCTAATCCATTAGAATGGTTACAACTAATACATGATGCACAATATGTAATCACATCGTCTTTTCATGGAGTTGCATTCAGTATTGTAATGAAAGTACCTTTCTTAGTTATTCCACAAAAAGGGAATAGCTCTGCCGAAAACTTGAGATTTTATGATTTACTAGATAACCTAGGGCTTACAGAACGAATATATGACCATAGTAAACCTATTGATTTACAACTAGAAAAATCAATTAACTGGAATGAAGTAGAAAGTAAAATCAATGTTTTAAAAGAAGTTTCTTTTAATTTCTTAAAAAAATCATTAACTAAATAATTGAAAAATAATGACTACAAAAAAAAGACTTCTTATATTCCATCCATACCTTGCCACTTATCGTATTGATGTATATAACCGATTTACTAAAGATTATGAAGTAAAAGTTGTGTTAACCGGACATCCCAATGAAATAGCCGGATTGGGATTCAATTTGGAAAAGGTCAACTCACAAGCTCAATTCGATTACAAATATTACACTAAGGGGATTCATATAGGCCGTCATTTATTATCAACTATCTACATCAAAGCTATCAAAGAATTTCGACCAGATATTGTACTGTGCCATGAATATGGTATAAACACACTTGCAGCAATCTTTTGTCGTAAATTTTATAAATTCAAACTTTTCCTAACTTGCGATGATAGCTTGCAAATGGCTCAAGCATATTCAAACAAAAGAAAAAAACTAAGAAACTTTGTAGTACACCATACCGATGGCTTTTTAGTTGTAAGTACTAAGACTCAGGATTTTCTCCAAAAGATTTATCCTAATACCCACTGCCAGTTTATCTATTTTCCTATTATACAAAATGATTTATATCTTGAAAAGAAAATCAATGCCAATAAAGAAATAGCAGAAGCATATATCTCGAAATATAAACTGCAAAATAAAAAGATATTACTATATGTAGGCAGATTTGATCCTGTAAAAAACTTACCTCTATTACTAAATGCATATTCAGAAGTAACCGATAATACAATCCGGTTGATATTAGTGGGAGATGGTGAAATGAAAACGGCTGTAAATAAACAAATAAAAGAATTAAACATAGAAAACCGAGTTATACAAACAGGAGCTTTATATGGGGACGACTTGTATGCATGGTATTATTTAGCAGACTTCTTTGTATTGGCCAGTTATCAAGAAGCATTTGGAGCTGTAGTAAATGAAGCGTTAGCTGGAGGATGTTTTGCTCTTGTTTCAGATCATGCAGGAGCACATACTTTGATTCAAAATGATGTAAATGGTTATGTTTTCAAAAGTGGAAGTAAAGAGGACTTAAAGGATAAACTGATATCTATATTCAAGCGACCCAAAAAGACAGAACATCATAGCAATATGCTTAAAACATTTGAAGAGTTTTACAAAGATATCACATGTGCTTTTAATAAATAATCTATAAATAAAAAATCAATGAAACTAATACATTATTTAAAACATCTAAGAGATTTATATTATCAACATATTGTATGGCGTAAATATAAAATAGGTAAAGGTTTTCATTGCGGAAGAGGTGTATTTATTTGGGGAAGAAACAAGATAGAAATTGGAGAAAATTTTTATATTGGAAAATATTCTATCATAGAAACAGACTGTATAATTGGAGATAATGTAATAATAGCCAATCATGTGGGAATTGTAGGAAGATATGACCATAATTACCAACAAATAGGAACAACTGTTCGTATGGCTGAATGTATACGAGATAAAGATTATAATTGGAAAGGACTTAATAATATCACATATATAGGTGATGACGTTTGGATAGGTTATGGTGCTATTATTATGAGTGGAGTTAATATAGCTAATGGTAGTATCATTGCTGCCGGAAGTATTGTTACTAAAGATACTGAACCTTACAGTATCTACGCTGGTACTCCTGCTAAAAAGATAAAAGATAGATTTTCTAATCAAGAAGAACTAAATCAACATATCAAACAAACAAGAAAATTAGAAAATTTTCAACAACTACATAATATGAAAATTATATCTTTTATTTTACTTTGCTTAATACAATCAATGAATGCTTTTTCACAAGTAAATGTTGAAGGACTTCGATCAATCATTGAAAAAAACAAGCTAATTTCCTTAACAAATACAAAGACCCAACCTATTTTATTTGATATACCTTCAAATGACACTATTATAATTCCTGTATATTCAGAAAATGACTTTAATAAAACAGACTATTCCAAAATTACATTATTCGACATACAATGTGATATAAAACTATCAAAGACTATAGAATTCTATTCAAATAAAGGCATTATCATCAAAGGAAACGGGTATAAAGTTTATCAAATAAAAGAAAATAAAAATAAACAAATTAGAAAAGGAGAATATTTAGTTTCTGAATATAAAGATTCAATTAATGGAACAGAAATATTTACTAACTCAGAAGGGAAACTAGTAAGACTATCAAAAACTCCTGCATATCAAGCTTTATCATGGAGTATTGATACAATTACTAATATTATAACAATGCAATTACCTGCCAAATGTAAATCATGGAATATAAACGAATCTGATCAAGTATATATAAATTATGAAATATGGTTCACTAGGCAAAGAGACAAAGTGATATCAGCCAAAAATGGAAGACTTAAATTTAAAACAGTACATAGATATAAACCTGAAGGAACTTTTAAAAACTATACTCCACAACCATTCTTTTATTTAGAGAATATGACAAAGACTAAAGATGGAGTATTTATTAAAAATAACAAAATAACATATTCTGCCCAATATGGCAAATTATCAAAATGTAACTTACAATCACTTTTTTTTATAGGTCAACAAACCTTGTTTGACTGTTATAATCTACACTTTGGAGCAGCACTTGAATGTATGATAAACAATACTGGAAGTGCACGTTTTCAAAATTGTTATTTTGAAGAAACAGAAACAAATGGAATCAGATCATACAATAAATTAATTGTAAAAAACTGCTATTTTAAGCAAATTACCAAAAATGCAATTGTAACATCTCCTCAATCAAATTCAAGTATTACTTATTCTACATTCGAGGATATTGGAAAATATGGTTTAAACACAGCCTGTATCTATTCTCCAGGAAATTTATATGCTGCTTATAATGTATTTAAGAACTTTAATTACTCAGCACTTATTATTGGTAATATAAATACGAATAAAGAAGAAGAACTTCCTATATCTTTGATAGAACATAATACATTTTATTGGACAAAAGAATGGAAAATATTAATGAAAACACTAGGATTATCTGATAGTGGTGCTATTTATATAAGTACAAACAACCAAAAATGCACTGTTCGTTTTAATACCATCAAAAATATTGGAGGACATGGAAGCAATAGAGGAATTTTCTGTGATGATGGAGCTTATAATCTATCTATCTACGGTAACATTATCAGCAAAATAGAAAACAGCTACGATATAGATTCTAGAAATTGTACAAATATAACTTATCGTAAAACGCCTGATAAATATAATTTCAATACAAATAATTTTATAGCATATAACATTTGCGAAAAATCAATAAAAGTAGAAGGTAATTCAGTAATAAAGGAAAATAAATGTCGATTTATTCATAATATTATTATTGGCAACGACTTAAAAAACCCTCCAAATAAAATTTCTAATAATTCATTAAAAAAAGAAGCTCTCATTATAGATTCTTTAGGAATAATTGATGAAAGAAGCATTTACTATCCATCAATTAATTATATAGAAATCTGGAGTAATAAATAGAAATAGAATTTATGTCCTACATTATTCCATTATCTCTTTTTGCACCGTCTGCCACACAGAGGGTTCCAACAGGAAATAAGGAACAGCTTCCCGGCTTCCCTCAAAATAAAAGAATAAATGCTTGATACCGGGTGCCTCGGAATAGGCATAAGGCTGGATGCGGACAATGGGTAAGCTTCCAAAATTGGCGTATTGACTAGCATGTCTCTTTCGCATACCTTCGTGCTAAACTTAAAACTCGAAAGATTATGTTTAGCGAAAAAGATTTTGAAAGACTGTGGTTCCTCTACAAAACCGAGGGTGAGCCCAATGGAGTTTCCATCAACTCGTTCTGCATTGGCAACAATATTCCATACACGGCATTCTATGACTGGTTCAAGAAGACACAGAAAAAGGTTGTATCTGTAGAAGTTGAAGGAATTCCGGAAGAGCTGATTCGGACAGGCAATGAAGAACGGCAGGAGGTTACTAAAGACAAGCCCAAACGTACAACTCCCCATAAAGGAAGCATTATGGTGACGATAAGAACCCGTGAGGGCTTGTGCATACAGAAGAAAGGCTTAGACTATCAGGGGCTGAAAACACTGGTAGAGAAACTGGAGGGCTTATGCTGAGCATCAACGGTCTTCACAACTTCTACTACCTTCCTGAGCTTCATGATATGAGATGCAAGGCTCAGCGTATATGTGAGATAATCCGCGGCAGGTACCACCGTGACCCGATGAACGGCGATGTTTACATGTTCATGTCTAAAGACCAGCGCAAGGTTCGCATGATACACTATGAGCGCAATGCCTATTATCTTCATGAGAAGTCCTTCATAAAGGGCTACAGGTTCATGAGGATAGAGCGCAAGGACGATGTGACAGTGTATAAGATAGACTGGAAAGACCTGGTCACGATAGAAACTCCGGTAATAACAAGCATAAGAATTTAATGATATAACTCTGAATATCAGCAATAAAAGTTCTCTAAATATTTGTGTATCTCACTGAAAATGAGTATCTTTACATAAAATTTAGAGAACATGGAAACAGAGGAACTCATAGAACACATACTCAGACAGAAGCATCTTGAAGAGATGATGAACAGGCCTGAAAAGGAGCATACACCCCTTGAAGGTATGGATAATGAGCAGATAAAGAGGTTCG
>OAUN01000065.1_pt1 | contig 80596 bp, 89 predicted proteins | sample 1495101 | NCBI WGS metagenome assembly OAUN01 (sample SAMEA2580000, study PRJEB22360) | human gut metagenome | biome: human gut; feature: human-associated habitat; material: faeces | place: Denmark | collected 2008/2010 | reverse complement strand
AATAATTCGGTGATTACCAACTTTTAAAGATACTTTCTTATCCCGAACTCACGTAATTTTTATAAACGAACAAACATTTATAAAAAGAAAAAAGAGAAAATCAACGATATTTACACCGTTTGATTTTCTCTTTTTTTCCGTGATTCCGCTGCGATTCGAACGCAGGACCCACGCCTTAGAAGGATTTATCCAAAAAGATGGCTATCTTATTGCATATCAAGTTAATATTTATATTTTTGCTTTTGGAAAGGATACTCATTGGAACATTTTTTCTACTTGAAGGCCTTCCCTATCCTGTTACCGGATACCCAGCCGTCGCCGAATTGGCAGTTCTTGATGTCTACAATATAGACTCCCTTTATCTCCAGTCCTTTACCTTGTGCTTCTTCTAAGTATGTACGTGCATAAGCATCAAAGTTAGCTCCCGGATAAGCATCTACAGCAAGGATGAGAAAGTTCGCATCTGTCAGTTCACCTTTGTAGATTCCTATTTCAGCATCCACCAGACTTTGGACGTAGCTGTCTGCTTTGTCTTTCTGTTCCTGCGATGGTTTATTGCTTCCGCAACTTGTAAGTGATAAGAATAGTGCAAATAGTAGCGTCTTATTCATGGCTATTCCTCCATTTTCCCATTTCTGAATGCCATAACCCACCAGTCTCCTCCTTTATCTACGGCACCTCTTGATGCAGTACTTTCCGAGTAAAGATTATAAGCGTTTCCGTTAAGGCTGTTTTCTGTTGCACTCCACCAATAGTTGTGCTTCCCCAAAGGTGTGTTTATATATGATTGCCCTTGTGCGTAGGCTCTCATTTCATCTAATGACGGCAGATGCCATTCCATGTTATTCTCCGGGTCGTGATTCATTTCGATACAATATGCGAAAGCAGGATAATTCTTATAAGAATCCTGACCATTTGTTGTTTTTTCGAGGTCGTATATTGCTTGGGTTATTTCTTTCCCAGACAATCCAGACTCGCATAACGCTTTATGTCTATACATTGCATTAGACACTGCCCACTGAAGACGTTCTGGGCTTATTGGCTTTCTTGCTTGTGAAACACAGATACTTCCAATTCTTACATCGTTAATAGATATAAGAATCGTATCAAACCTGTGTCCTACTTCTATATCTTGATTTTCTAAAGCTGTAAATGTAATTTTGTTTCCGTTTAATTTTAACTTTGAAATCCAATAGGAATCATCTTTAACTGTTAATATTGCTCCTTCTTTTTCAATATCCCTTGTCAGCTCTATTTCTTGGTCTGAATTATGGTAATTTAGACTTATATTATCTAATTGTGGCAATGGCTTGATTTGTTCCGTTGTTAAATTACCATCTTCTTTTGAGCACGAAGCAAGACAAATGGTTAAAGCAAATAAAGGTAAAAATGTTTTCTTCATAACATTATTGGATTAGTTTATGTAATTTAATCTCGTTATTTCATTGTGTTCATTCTAATACTCAATTTTACTAAGGCCATAGCTCTCACAGAAAACAATGGAAAATCTTTTGGTTGATGGTTTTGATTGTAACTTACCAGTTTTATCCAGTCTTCACCTTTTTCTGAATGCTGGACGTATTTTACAGTTAAGTATTCATCTCCATCCAGATCTATTGACACAAGGTACATTTCTCCAAAGAAAATATGACTCATTTCTAAAGGTACCTCCTTATATGCTACGATGTCACCAGATTTAAGTAATGGATACATGGAATCTCCTTTGACATAAACAGCTCCATCGCATTTAGGGATATTTGGAATATTGATTTGTCCAAGGATATTCTGGTCTTTGTTATCGAAGAGGGATTTCAAGTTAGCAGCAGCTTCAACATCATAAAGGGTTATCAATCCATCTTCCTCTGTTTTTTCTATGCTCTTTGGGTGAAATATTTGAGTAACTTCCGGTTGATGGCGCAGAGGAGTACCACGGCCAGTTAAAATATAATCCGGATTAATATCTTCTCTTGCAGAACATACCGCAGATAATAAATCAGATGGGAGAGTTTTTTCTTTTCCACCTTTGGTCTTTCCTTCTTTCAATTGTGAAAGTTTAGACTGAGCAGATTTAACTCCGTATCTCTTTTCAATTTCGTATGAAGAAATTCCTGCTTTCTCAATACTTTCAAAAAATCTTTCAATAATTCCCATAATTTTAAAGCTTGCATTTGATACTTTAAAATTATAAAGTATCTTTGTACCGTAACAAGTACGAGGTGTTACAGGAACAATTGGTTAAACATTCCTCCGAGGAGGTTTAATATATGCACCCATGATAGCTCGTACCTATTGTGGGTGTTTTAATATGGCTATGAATATAAAAACAAGATGAAAACATTTCACATTATATTATGTATAGTTGACTTGATTGTATTTGTCGGTTTTTTGATAGCTCCAGAAGTCTGGACGGATATATTTTTTGTGCTTTTTATATTCACTGCGATTATGCTTATAGCATTGGGCATCTTCCTGCTGTCTATGCCAGATGATAAAGAAGATTTCGACTTATCTGATACGCTCACATGCCATCATCCTTTTGTACAGTGGTTACGAAGGCATCACGGAGTAGATTAAACCTTTGCTTCCATATCATCAAGTATTTCCTTAATTTTTAAATTCATATCTATGCTTGCTCTGTTAATATTTATAGTGTTGGTTGGCGCCCCACTTGCATGGTTTATTATTATTTTCGAGGATGGGTTTGACCAAAATGACCATTTGCCTTTTTGTTAATCATTTTTATGCTTTTCCTTCTCTACTGAAAGCCGGTTAAATATAAATGATGCTCTTTTATCCGGTATATTTAACAGCCCGTCTAATATTGCATTCAAATTATCGTTTACAATAGGACTGTTGATGATTTGTTCTTTGTATTTAAGCAGTTCCAATGCTTGAAGCAAAGATTCTGACAACAGTTTCTCGTCACTCAAAACATTCCCCTCTATTGCAGCCATACAGAATGCACAGAAAGCATCTCCGTATTGATTGTTCGCTATACATATATTGCCAGCGGTGTACTTTTGTATAGCAATGGTATATCTTTCAAGCCGTTTCTTTAAAACTAAGTTTTCGTTTTGAAATTCATTTTTTGCTTGCTTTATTGAGTCGTCTATCTTCCTGTCTATGGATATAATAGTGTATATCTGAACTCCTAAAAGAACTGTCACACCAATAGAGGTGGTAGTAATACTGATTTCCATAATTTCTTTGAATGAAACATCGCCTGTTATATTAGGATATAATGCAATTAGTATTGCCACTACACTTAAAAGAAGCGCAATACCACTCATCCATATAGCACAGCTTTTTCTCTTCATATAATAATGTATTAAGAAACCTGATAGTTAAATAATGTTACTTGCTTTATAATTCTAAAGCTATTTATTTGATACTTTAGAATTATAAAGTACATTTGCATATCGAAACTTAGATACGAAACAAATATAGTAAAAAACAACTAACCCTCACACGATTATGAGTACAAAAATCAAGAACCAATTAAAAGAAGTCATGCTGATGGCGTGGACTTTCGTAAAGAGAAACGGTTTCTCTATGAGTGAAGCAATGAAATGCGCCTGGGCAAACATGAAGCTGAAATCAGCTATGAAGCAAAAAATTGTCAAGTTCTACTTCAAAAAGGTAGACGGCAGCATCAGAGAGGCTTACGGCACACTGAAAGAAAATCTGATACCAGCCACATCAGGTGAAAGCAGAAAGAAGAATGACACCGTTCAGGTGTACTTCGATACTGAGAGACAAGAATACAGATGCTTCAAGAAAGCTAACCTTTTAAACATCGCATGACTATGACACGCCACGAAATCGAAGAAGAACTTGACGGGCTGTACAAAGACCTGAAATTCGCCTACAACGCAGATGAAGAGACTTTATGCAGGGCTTTCAATGCTGACAGCAAGCAAGAATACATCAAAGCACTTACTGAAGAGGTGGACAAATACGAAGCCCTTCTTGAAGAATACAACCTGCCTGAAGATGATGGCATGGACTACATCAACCTTCAGTTATCACAAGGCATGGCAGTGACGCACTGGTAACTCACCTACCCTGCTGACGGACTGAACGGCAACCGATAGCGAGAATCGGGCAGGGTTCTACTTGATTGGTTCTTTGACATGATGGAAATTTAGGCTTACCGTTAAGCCTGACGTGAAACGGACGACTGAGTAGCGATAACGGCTGTGTGAAAAGAGTATGAGTAAAGGGCTGCACTAAGCAAACGCAGCATACGAATCACACAGAAAACAAAAAGACACTTATACGATTGCAGGTGGCCGTAGGCCGGCTACAAAGACAATCTTCACTGATTAGACACCAGCAAGAACTATATATACCCGTGGCTTACCAGACCTTTGATAAGCAGTAAGGCAACCACCGGAACGCCCACGGGAACGAATTTTAAAACGCACGATTATGAAAATACTACTTTTTCTCTGTGCATTGTCCGTTCTGGTAATGCACTTCAATCAAGACCTGTCTGCTATGTACTGGATAGGATTTGTCGGGTTTATAATCACTGGTTTTTCAATCGCAAACAGACTGGACAATGAACGAGCTGCAAGAAACAATAAAAAGCATCTGTGATGAATTTGCGGACATCAGTGCCATTCTGGCGGCACGTTCGCGAGAACTGGACAGACGGGAGCTGTTCGACAAGGAGATAGAAACCGAAATCAATAACATTAAAAAGAATAGACATGAAAACAAATGAGGAATTACAGGGTATGACGCATGATGAACTCGTGGCATACACACAGAATCTGCAACGCGAATCAGAGGAATACAAAAAATCAATGTTGTATTATTCGGAAGAAAAGAAAAAGATTGAATCGAAGTTTGACAACTTCAAGAACATGGTCAAATCGTTAGTTGTCTTAGTCGATTAGTTTTTATGGGTTATAGAAAATGGGTAGATGCCGGGCTATGAAAGTCCGGCATTTTCATTGGCAGATAGTTCAGGCGGTAGAACACCATGTAAGGGTTAGCATGGAAGTCACGGGTTCAAGTCCCGTTCTGCCAGCAAACAATCAAATACTTAAACTATGGTTAGAGAAATTACAGTAGACGAAAACTACCAAACAGTACGTCTTTTTGACGAAATGAAGAAAGGGGACATCTACAAGGTTCCCTATGACAAGAAACGGCATACCGGAATAAAGCTGGAAGCATCACGCCGCAATCGTGACCTCCGCTTGATCGGGACTCTTAAAAACAAAATGGACGTGAAATACCGGGTATCAGCAACAGAGTATCCGGGTTTCTCGGCAATTATCTGCTTAAAATAAACGCTTATGGTAAACGAAGAAGTTTTAAAAATCGTCCTGAATGACAAGACCTTCGGGCGGGACCAGGCTGCGGATATTGTTGGTGGCCTGTCCCGTCTGGTTGACCTGATAGGGAAAGGTCTTATCAGGGCAGAGAAACGGACGAACAAGCAGAACGGAAAGTGGTTCTGCAATGCCTATGATGTGATTAAATACGCACAGTTGAAATATTGAAATACACGATTATGGAAGGACAACTTATTTATGGAAAGATGGCCAGCATTCTCAGAGAGACGAAGGCCATTACAAAATCCGAAAAGAACCAGCAGCAGGGCTTCAAGTTCAGGGGAATCGACAACGTGATGAATGAACTTCACGAACTGTTTGCCAAGAACGAAGTGTTCATCCTGCAAGAAGTACAGGGATTCACAACGGAAAACAGACCTACTAAATCCGGTGGCACCAATACATTTACAAGAGCGACGGTCAAGTTCAGGTATATAACTACAGACGGCAGTTGTGTCGAGACCGTGAATGTTGGTGAAGCGATGGATTCAGGGGACAAAGGTATGAATAAGGCAATGAGTGTCGCATTGAAATATTCCCTTTTGCAGATGTTTCTGATACCTACCGAAGACCCGAAAGACCCGGATGCCACAATACCTGAAGAAACGGACTATTTAGCGATGGCGATGCAGGAAATCAATTCCTCGCAGAGTATACAGACCTTATCCGGTGTATACAATACATATACCGCATTACATACGAACCAGCAGTTCATGACTGCCTTGTCGAACAAAAAGAAACAGTTGAAAGATGCAGCTAACTAAATCCAGAGTAATATTCGACCCGGAAGCGCACACCTACACCTTGGACGGTGTGCAGCTTCGTGGAATTACGGGGATGATTGAAAGCCAGTTGTTCCCGGATAAGTATTCCGGAATACCGGATTATGTGATGAAGAAGGCGGCAGACAGAGGACATTTCGTCCATGAAGTCTGTGAGCTTGTGGATGACCTCGGAGTTTCGCATGAAAGCGAAGAGGCGAAGAACTATCAGAACCTGAAGGAAATCTATGGACTAAATTATGAGGTAAGCGAATATCTTGTATCTGACAACGAGCATTTCGCATCCTGTATAGACAAGGTTTACCGGGAAAATGAAACGGATTTCTCGTTGGCCGATATAAAGACTACCTATAGGTTGGATAAGGAATATGTACGATGGCAACTGTCTATTTACGCATATCTGTTTGAAATGCAGAATCCCGGATGTAGGGTAGTAAGGTTGTTCGCTATCTGGCTGAGGGGGAACATTTCCGAACTTGTCGAGGTGGAACGTATTCCAGATGCAGTGGTTGCTTCTCTTATGGCGGCAGAGGTCGGCGGCATACAGTTCGTCAATCCGTATGTCGTACCATCGAGTAAAGAGGATCTTCCGGACAAATACCGTGAAATGGAGGATTCCATCATTGAGATAACCGAGCAGGCGAAATACTGGGCTGAACGGAAGAAGGAACTTACGGATGGTGTGATGAAGGAAATGGTCAAGGCAGGTGTCTATTCGTGGAAAGGTGAATCAATATCATTCATCAGAAAGAAGGATTCAATCAGAAAGACTTTCGACCGTGAGTCCTTTGAAAAGGATTATCCGGGTGTCTACGAAAGATACCTTGTCGATACACCTGTTAGTGGAAGTATAACATTAAAAGTATCATAAATGAGTAATCAGATAACCGGTCGGCTGATTGAAATAGGTCAGACCGTCCAGATACCTTCAAAGAACGGCGGAAATCCGTTTGTAAAACGTGAGTTTATTCTTGACGCTACAACTCACGACCCATATACAGGTGAGCGCAGTCAGTATGAGAACATCCTACCGCTTGAAGTTGCAGGTGACAAATGTGCCGAACTAGACCAGTTCAGAATCGGCGATGTAATCACGGTTTCATTCGCCCTTCAAGGTCGGGAATGGACGAATCAGGACGGACAGGTGAAACGGATGGTGTCTATCCGCTGCTATAAGTTGGAGGCCCGTCGGCCGGCATACCAGCCAGTGCAAGCTACAGTTCAGCAGCCATCTTATCAGCCAGCACCTGAGCCGCGGCCATTTCCACCGGCGGTAGATGCAAACGGAGAACCGAAAGATGATTTGCCTTTTTAGCCTATGAGTATATTCAATCTGAAAAATGAATACGACATACCCAAGTTCAAGGCTTATGTAAACAAACTGTTCCAGGAGCGTGCAGTTGTGGAAGTGAGAAAGAAGCTTCCTAACCGCACACTATCCCAGAACAGCTATTTGCATCTGCTTTTAGGGTATTTCGGTAGTGAGTACGGTTGCAGCCTTGACGAAGCAAAGATAGACTTCTACAAAAGGACTTGCAACCGTGATTTGTTTGAGAGAAAAACGGTCAACAAGAAAGGCAAGGAAGTAACCTATCTGCGAAGTTCTGCAGAACTGACAACAGGTGAAATGACTTTGAGCATTGACCGTTTCCGTAACTGGTCTGCGTCCGTGGCCGGCATCTATCTGCCTTCGGCCAACGAACAACAGATGCTAATTTTTGCACAACAAGAAATCGAACGTAATAAAGAGTTTATTTGACTATGGACAAATTTTTAGGACAAGACATCCCTGAACAGGAACGATGGCAGTTCCTTCAGGACAACGCCGATGCGGTAGAGAAAATCGGATATACTCACCGATTCACCCCCGAAGAACTGGCTCAGAAGAAAGAAACCTTGGCCGAGGTATCCATCACCATCAACGATGTCGAGATGGAAAAGAAAGAGACTATGGAGAGTTTCAAAGAACGCCTGAAGCCTTTGAATGAAGAAAAACAGGAACTTTTGGACCACATCAAAAGAGGTTCGGAGTTTGTCGAGAACGAAGAGTGTGCAAAATTCTTATACCATAAAGAAAAGATGGTAGGATTCTACAACAAGTTAGGTGAGCTGGTTTATAGCCGCCCAATCATGCCACAAGAAATGCAAAAGACAGTATTTAGTATTAACCGTAAAACAGGAACAGAATCATGAGCGAAAACAAAATCAATTTGGTAGTACCGAAAGAGTACAACGGTACACCCATCGAAGTAGTATTGAGAGAAGGTAAAGCATCCGTAGCACTTGACCCGAAAGAACCGGAAAGAGTAGTTATCAATGGAACGATAGATGCACCTTTCAAATGGCTGGAGAAGCGTGTCGAACTGATTAATCAGAAATCTACACACATCATCGTAAACCGTGATAAGATGTGTCTGTCTTTGACTATTGATGAAACCAATTATTATCAGACGGTAATTAGTGGAGTTTTACAGGCTTCAAAGGAAATGCAGGAGTTCGGTATCAATGCGGAAAGGAAATGGGAACCTATTAAGTTGTCTCAGTTCTTCAAGATGCACCGTGCCTTCTTCAAGGATAAATCTGAGAACATGATGCTGGTTTCTACTTTGAAGAACTTCAAGGCCAAGGTGAATCAGGATATCGAACGCAGCAAGGAAGAAAACGGGAACAAGACGGACAACTATTCGCAGGTAGTTGATTCCAACCTGCCTAAATCATTCAAGTTGAACATCCCTCTTTTCAAAGGTTTTGCCTGTGAAGAAATCGAAGTTGAGATTTATGCCGATGTAGATGGACGGGAAGTTTCTCTTTCTTTGGTTTCTGCCGGTGCGAATGAGGCCATTGAAGAATACAAGAATAAGGTGATTGACGAACAGATTGAAGCAATCAAAGGTGTTGCACCTGACATTGTAATCATCGAAGTATAATTGACAGCCCGGAAAGACGGGCATACGGGCGCAAGCACAGGACGTGCTTTAGAGTGGAGTAATTGCGCAATATCTCCATGAACTTGCTTCATTGAATTAGCTAATATATGAGCAAGTAAAACCGTGATGGTTGGGCGGGTTCGATTCCCGTTGCGTCCACAACCAATAATGGAATTATTATGAAAGAAGAACGGAAATTAACATTCGGGAAATACAAAGGACAAGAGATAAAGTATATCATACTTACTCATATTGGTTATATCATGTGGTGCTTTGAGAATATCAACTGGTTTAAGCTGACAGATGAAGAACAGGCTTTATATGATGCGATAGCCATAATGATTAAGAAAGAACACTTGCCAATGGCTTTTCCGGTTGAAATGATGTATAAGCATATAAAAGACAGAGAGTCATATGAAAAGTTAAAGACTCCATTTACATTCAATTATGGATATATATCTTTAAAAATGTCTGAAAAGGATAATCCAATATTCAACAGTATTGAAAAATACATTACACACAAAATACGCAGAAATAGTACACAAGAATATTCGTCATTCGAAAGTCTTTCAGGAGATTTGACTGGTCTTTCACATAGCATGAATAAAGAAATAGAAAAAGCTCGACTTAATGGTGAAAGTGATGAAGAGATATATGGCACATGGGGTAGTATGAATGATCATAAGGATTTATAAATATGTATTACATCAAGAAACCTAAAAAGAAGAAAGAAAAGCCTCTGCCGTTATTTGACAAGGCAGGTATCAAAGTAAAGAAGAAGCCGGATTTAGTGGCCAAACTCGATAAAGTTTTCAGCCGCTATATCCGGCTTCGTGATGCAATGCCAAATGGAATGATACGTTGCATATCATGCGGGCAGATAAAGACATTCGATAAGTTTGACAACGGTCATTTCCATAGCAGAACTCACATGGCAACACGATGGGACGAGGACAACTGTCATGCCGAATGTAAATTTTGTAACAGATTCAAGGCAGACCACATGATAGGCTACCGTGAAAATCTGATAGCTAAAATCGGTCAGCAACGCTTCGACAAGCTGGCATGGAAAGCCGCACAGACAAAGAAATGGACTGACTTTGAATTAATCGAACTCACAAAGTATTACAAAGCTTTGGGAGACAAACTGAGTAAGGAGAAAGGCTTATGAGTTATGTTTTACGAGATTACCAGCAAAAGGCCAGTAATGCGGCTGTCAGTTTCTTTGCCAACAAAGCAAAGAAGAACAATGCCATCATGGTACTGCCTACCGGAGCCGGTAAGAGTCTTGTGATTGCCGACATCGCCAGCCGTCTTGAAGGGCACACGCTGGTATTCCAGCCAAGTAAGGAGATACTCGAACAGAACTATCTGAAGCTCTGTTCGTATGGTGTTCTGGATTGTTCCATCTACTCTGCCTCATTCGGACGAAAGGAGATTTCAAGAATAACTTTCGCCACTATCGGAAGCGTAGTCAACCATCCGGAACTTTTCCAGCATTTTCAGAATATCATTATCGACGAGTGCCATCTGGTTAATCCGAAAGACGGAATGTACAAGAGATTTCTTTCGATGCTGAAATGTAAAGTCCTTGGATTGACGGCTACGCCCTACCGTCTTTCATCAAGCAGGGATTTCGGCAGCATGTTGAAGTTCATCACACGCACACGCCCGTGCGTGTTCTCTGAGGTAATCTATCAGGTTCAAATCTCTACTCTATTGGATATGGGGTATCTTTCGAAGCTGAACTATTATCCGATGAATCCTTTGGGATGGAACGAACTTAACCTGAAGGTGAACACGACCGGAGCCGACTACACGGACAAGTCTGTAGTGAAAGAGTATGAGCGTATCGACTTCTACGGGTTTCTGGTGAGCATCGTCCAAAGGCTTATGAATCCCAAGAGCGGTGTAAAACGAAAAGGTATATTGGTTTTCACCCGTTTTTTGAAGGAAGCTGAACGCCTTACCTGGTCTATTCCCGGAACTGCAATCGTCTCGGGAGAAACACCGAAGAAGGAACGTGAACATATCCTTGAAGCGTTCAAGGCCGGAGAGATACCCGTTGTGGCCAACGTAGGTGTACTTACTACCGGATTTGACTATCCTGAACTAGATACGATTGTCATGGCCCGTCCGACAATGTCGCTGGATCTTTGGTATCAGATAGTCGGTCGTGCCATCCGCCCGCATCCTAACAAGGAGGCTGGCTGGATTGTTGACCTTTGCGGGAATCTGAAACGATTTGGCGAAGTCAAGGATTTACGTCTGGTGGATAGCGGAAACGGTAAATGGGCCGTGTACTCCAATAGCAGACAGTTGACTAACGTAAGATTCTAAGATTATGGAAGGATATATAAAACTAAGCCGCAAGTTCTTCTCGAATGATATGTGGAATGAAGCCCGGACTTTTAGCAGTTGCGAAGCGTGGCTTGACCTGATTCAGTCAGCACGATTTGAGGCAACGCCCCGTATGGAGAGTATCGGAGGTCGAGAAGTCTCTTATACAAGAGGACAATATCCTGCATCCATAAGATTCTTATCAAAGCGTTGGAAATGGTCTGAGAGGAAAGTACGGACGTTTCTTGCCTTTCTGAGAAGAGAGAACATGATAACTCTTTCCAAGGAACAAGGAATGAATGTAATCACCCTGGTAAAGTACAATGAGTATAATGGCTCAGAGTCTGACACAGCAGGTGACACAAGCAATGACACAATGAGTGACACAAATATCATTCAGGAAATCAATAATTTACGGATGCAAGTGACACAGCTAATGACACAAGTGTCGACACAGCAGGTGACACACTCTGCCAAAGAGCTAGAAAAGCGACACACGGGTGACACAAAGCAAATAAAGGAGAAGAATATTATTAAAGAAACTACTACTAACGTAGTAGCAAAGAAAGACGCGGCTAAAGCCGCTACTCTCTCCCGGAAAGAATCCTTCTACCAGTCGTTAGTCCCTTATGTCGGCCAGTACCCGAAAGAAATGATTCGGGCTTTCTTCGATTACTGGAGCGAGCTTAATAAGTCAGAAACCAAGATGCGCTATGAACTGGAAAAGACCTGGGAGCTTCCAAGACGGCTGGCAACCTGGGCCAGTCGTGAGAAAGTGCCTTCAAAAACAGATGTGGGCATAGTTCTGAAGGATAATTCACCGGAAAAATACAAGAAAGGCTGGTAAACATGGAACAGATAAATTTTCAACAGACAATCGAACGGCTCAAAGATACGGGCTTCTCCCCTATTCCTAACGTCGTACAGGTAACCGTTCCGGATGCAAAAAGAGTTCTCTGGGCCGGTATCAGGTACTTCACTGGAGAAAATGCCAGATGGCTTCCTGAGTACGAAGAAGTGGCAGGCTGGCTGGCCGGCAATGAAGGTCGCGGACTTCTGTGTTTCGGCAACTGCGGACGCGGAAAGACCCTTATCTGCGGAAAGATTCTCCCTTTGCTTCTTAACCATTACTGCCGCAAGGTGGTAAGCTGTTACGATGCACAGCAGATGAACGCTGATTTGGACTCTGTGAAGCAAAAACACATCATCTACGTTGACGATATAGGGACAGAGAATCTTAGCGTCAAATACGGCGAAAAAAGGCTTGCATTCGCTGAACTGGCAGACGAAGCCGAGAAGAAAGGAAAGCTTCTCATCCTGACCACCAACCTCACGATAGACGAGCTGAGAGAGAAATATGGGGAAAGAACCATTGACCGGCTTAGGGCGATAACGAAAACCGTCCTCTTCAGCGGTGAAAGCCTGAGAAAATGATATGAAAATCACAATCAACTGGGTAACTCGTGACTGGAACCTGATCAGGAGGTTACGTGAGAAATACCGTCTCCCACAATACATGAACGTGAACGGACTCACAGAGGCAGAGGTTGACGAAGAGACATTAAGCAATCTCCGCAAGGGTGAGCCAAAGTATTTAATCATCAGAAAAGTAGAGAAATGACAAGACAAGAATCAGAAAGAAAGCTCAATGAGCTAAGAAAGAAGTATATCGCCTTGATTTCATCCATGAACTTTGCCAAAGCACAGAAAATCAAGAACAAGATTGACTCCCTTGAAAGAGAGCTGGAACCGCATTCCTTGGGAGAACTTCTTCAGGACTATACCCCGGAGTTCAAGGTAGAAATGCTTCGCAAGATGCACAAGCTGTTCATCTACTCCGATTTGCTTGAAGGTGCGGCACTGGAGTTCCAGTCTGAACTTGAATCAAACGGAATAGATGCTCAGGTAGTTTTTCAGGTGAAACGCGTACTGAAAGAACTGAGAAGCATAGTACGAATTCCGGATGAAGAGAAAAATTCTTCATTGTCTGACAACTTTGCCGGGATGTGTGATGAAGCTGGACTTGTAGTGAGTAACATAATCAACAAATATCTTGCAAAATGATAACGGAAAATGACCCAATGCTTCCACGTAAAGTGGATTTGGAGAAGAATCCGTCTGGGACTGAATTGAAAATCGCCCAGCATCGGGAACTGGAGAAACATGGAAAGTATGTAGCTGTTCCAGGCGACAAGACACGGACGCGAATTTTCGTCCGCAACGGTGAGGATGCTGAGAAGAAGATAGCTGCTTACTTGGAGAGAATCAACAACCGGCCTCAAAGATGGAACTGATATTGGAAAACTGAAAGTCTATTATGGATGGTCTAGAATAGGTAATGTTCGAAAAAAACGTGCCTTATCCGTAATGTTCGAGAATGATGCACAGGGTTGCAGAAGTGACCGTGGGCAAAGATGTCTGAGAACGATTCAAGACACCGTGATTGAAAGGTACCAGACGGATGAAGAAATGGCTGATGGGAAACGTCAGAACCGGATATTTACTGAGTACAGCCTGTTCATCGACGAGAAACCTATCAATGGCAGCCTTGAAAGATGCTTGCTTATCAACAACGAATCGGACAAGAACCATGTATCTAAGGCTGTTCGTGAGAAGATTGCGGAAGCTTTACGGAGGGCTTTTATGTTGGCCAATCCGGGTTATAAAGAACCGAGTAGCCAACTTGAACTAAAATTTGAATGATATGGGAAAGCAGGAAAACGTAAGCAATTTTTATCAGTTCGCAAAGGATTTGGCCAAATCAGAAAAGGAACCGAAAATCGAGAATTGGGTGCAAATCAGCATCTGCTATGGTTACGGTCATCATCTACACTTTCGCCATCCTGAACGCATATCACTTGGCATAAAATAAAAAAGGGAGCCAGCCCACACGATTAGAAGCCAACTCCCCCACACGATTAATGATGCAAATATAAGAATTTCCAACTAAATAAATCGTGCTATGACAAAAGAATTTTCATCAATCGTGGAGTTGAAATCAATACGTGAACAGAAATCAAGATTATCAGAACGCGAGCAGGAGTTATCCTCCCCTATTCTGACTGATTTTACTCTCATCCCAGAAATTTATGAGTGGTTCAGGGATATACTTTCCGAGGCAGATTGTCCGCCCAATCCAGAAAGTGTTACCCAGCGGAAGAAGTTCCTCTTCATCGTGTTGTTCCTCTTCGCCCCTAGTGTGCTTGCCGGCGGACGGCTACCGAACGGTATCCGGGCAGAAATCTCCGGCGTGTTCCCAGATGTTTCCCCCTGTGTAATATCAAACAATATTGCTGATGTTTCCTTTATCTATCAGCAGTATAAGGATTTCCGGCAGGATATAGAGTACCTTTACAACCAGATTTTAAAAATATTAAAGGTCAAAGGACTAATCAAGTAACCCCGTTCCGAAAGGCTCGGGGTATTTTTATGAAACATTTTGCCAATTGTTTGTTCTTGGTTTAAGCAATCTTAGGCTAAAAATCACCATGTTGGTAACTTTGTCTCAAAGAGATAATAACAGCTATCCTCACGGCTGAAAAGTATAAACCCTGCCATCGGTAAGAAGTGAGGAGCTTGCCTTTGGTGGGGTAATTTTTTAATCTAAGATTCACTGAGACATGAAAACAAATCAAGAAATGGTAAGGCAAATGGGGAATTTAGAAGTTATTCAACGCACCGTTGACGGCTATTTCAATGCTACCAGGCTTGTAAAGTTATGGAACGAACGAAACTCCTCAAACAAAGAATTGAAGAAATACTTTGAAAATGAATCAACCAAGGAATTAATCGCTACCATCGTTGAAAAAGAAAATCTAAATGGGCAAAATTCTCCCTATTTAAGTTCACGCGGTAAATGCGGTGGAACCTGGGTTCATCCTGTATTGTTCATTGATTTGGCTATGTGGCTAAATGCGTCATTCAAATATGATGTAATCAAATTCGTTTCTGACCAAATGATTCGTTACCGGAATGATGCTGGGGACGCTTATAGGGAACTCTCTTCTGCCATCATGAAAATCGTTCCCAAAGACTTTATGCCTAAAGCCATGCAGAAGGTCGGTGAAGCCTTGAACTGGGTTATCTTCAACAGTCATGAAAAGATGCTACGTAATAAGCATGGTGAGGAACAAAAACAACGTGAGTTGTGGCAGCTTGAAAAGAAGATTGCTGATTTGGTCAATGAAGGTTTCTTGACCGACTATGAAAGCCTTATTGGGTATCTGAGAATTCAATACCAGAAAAGGAACTATCCAAAGGTCTTTGCTAATGCTGGATAAAATATTACATAAGTAGAAAAGCCGGAGCGTTATGCTTCCGGCTTTAGTTTTATTCCCCTTTCTCTATTTTGATTTCTATATAATAAAATCTCAAATCATAAGGAACGGGGCTAAAATACTTGTGTTTAAATATTTGATGTAGCGCTTGTAACACTATCAGCTTCTTCCTGTTCATTTTTTGAACTAACAGCTTCTTCAATTAACCCATTTACTTTTTTAGTATATTCATCATCAGGGTCTTCTTTATATATAATTTTAGTTACTTTTTTATCAACAATATAAACATAATCGCCTAAATCAAAATTGCCACCTTTGGTTTTACATCTAAATCTATGTTTAACCCTCCATCCGCAAAATTCAGGTTTAAAGCCAACAGAAGCATTTCTTATTGAATCTGTATAACTATTTACAATACTCATTTTTGATTTAACTTCATCTAAATGTTTTCTCATTTCATTGTATGCTTCTTCATATTTGTTTCTCCCATAAGATGAATAGCTATCTCTCCATATTTCTGCTGTTCTTTGCGCATCTTTTACTTTATCAAGTCCTTCTTGCACGTCATCGAGAAATGAGCGTGCTATATAAGCATAAGATTTGATTACTGAATCTGTATATATAGATGTAAAAGCACTGTCAATTTTAGTTTCAACAGGTTCATAGCTCTCAAAGTCATAAAGAGTTTTGAACATTTCTTGTTTTATAAGCTCTGCTACCTTCTCCTCGCGAGATTTACAACCTACAAGTAAAAACGCGGGCAATAAAATAAATAGTATTTTTCTCATAATTGTAAATTTAAGATTAAACATTCGGATTCAATTTTATCTCTTTACCACAGTGAGGGCAGTGTATTATTCCTTCTTTAGGCTTATCGAAGAGTTCTGTTACTGGCACACCTAAAGCGGTGGCGATTTCTTCAAGTCGGCTTATGTTAGGATTTCCATTAAGGGACTTAGAGAGTCCAACTTCCGTAATTCCTATCATGCTCGCAAGGTCTTTAAGCATTATACCTTTTTCTCGGCAAATTTCTTTTATTCTAAAATTCATAATTAAACTATTTGTTTATGTCGCAAATATAGTGAAAAATTATAATTCGTATAAGTAAATCGCCAAAATAATACTATTCGTTTAATAATTAATATTTATTAACCATATTATTATTGCAGACAATTATACTATCTGTATATTTGCATCGTGATAATTAAACAGATTGTATAATTGATAAAATATAAAGGACTATGGCAGCAACATTCAAAACTCAGTTAAGTTCAATCATGCGTATGGCGTGGATGTTTGTAAAGAAGTACGGTTTTTCAATGAGCGAAGCATTAAAACAAGCATGGTTAAATGCAAAACTAAAACAAGAACTGAACAAACGCATCGTGAAATTCTACTTTCAGAAGATAAACGGTGAAATTCGTGAAGCGTGGGGTACGCTTGCAAGCGATAAAATACCTGCTATTGCTGGTACTGACAACAGAAAGAAGAACGACAGCGTGCAGACATATTATGATACGGTCAAAGAAGAATGGCGTTGCTTTAAAATCGCAAACCTTATTAGAATAGCTTAGTATTAACATTTAAAAGAATATGACTTATGAGAATTATAGACTTTAATCCTGAATTGCACAAGATAACATTTACCAACAAACAAGAAACAGTAATAACTGAATCAAACATTATGTTATTAAAACGAATGTTCAACAACCCCGAAAAATACCAGTATTACATGAAAACACTTTGGTTGTTGCGTTCTCTGAGCGAAAAGAAATGTTGTAAAGATGGCATGATAGACTCTAATGATGAAGTTTATCCGATATTCAGACTTGCGAATGAACTTATTGGTAGTCTGCTTCGAGAAGACACCTTTTTTGACTGCGAAGGTAATCTTATGCAAGGCTTTAATCCAAACATGATGAAAACAGCAATGTAAATCCCTCACACGATTATTTTGAAACAATCAGCCAAATGTTTGTTCTGAACACGGTAATCTTTAGGACAAATATTTGGCGGTTGGTAACTTTGCCTTAGAACGAAATGCGCTTCGTGGCTGTAGCGTTAGAAGGATATTCAAGGCATTTCTTTCAAGGGGTAAACAGCCACTTTAGACCTCTTTTAAGATTTGCCTTTTTTATATGTCAGGCGTGACAGGTCAAGGCAAGCCATTCAGGTGTGTATGGGTTCAAATCCCAGCTTGCTACAAATTCAGTCAAAATAAAATCCCCAAAGGCGGAAATGACTGAGCCACCAATGGGGATAATGTTTAATCTAACATACACAAAGGTATGAAAGAAATTCAAAATTTCAACGGCAAAGGTAATGAAAATATCCTTACGTTGGTATATGAAAATGAAAAAGGTGTGGATATTACCACAAGTTTAATTGTTGCAAAGGTGTTCGGTAAGCGCAACTCTGACGTACTTCGTGATGTGAGAAACTTAAATTGCAGCAATGACTTTCGTGAACGCAATTTTGCGTTGATGGTGGAAATGAGGCAATTACCTCAAGGTGGCGCGCAAAAGACAGAGTATTATACTATGACAAAAGACGGTTTTAGTTTTTTGGTTATGGGGTATACTGGTGAAAAGGCTGGTGAGTTCAAAGAACGCTTCATCAATGAGTTCAACAAGCGTGAAGCCATGCTTAAAAGTGATGATTACATACTTATGCGTTCTATGCAAATCCTTCAAGGTAGAATATCTGCAATAGAAGAGGACAACAAAAGGTTGCTTGCTGAAAATCAACAGAAGCAAATAGTAATAGAAGCAAAGACAGAAGAGAATAACATTCTCAATGATACGGTCAAACGTCAAGCACCTATGGTTGAGTATGTGAATACAACATTATTGTCACCAAGAACATATACAAGTACCCAATTAGCCAAAGAGTTGGGGCTTCGCACCGCAAATGAGCTACACAAGAAGCTAAAGGAATGGGGAGTTATGTATTATCAGTCAGGGCAATGGATGCTAACAGCAAAATATTGCGGTAAGGACTATACCAAGCCGAGAACCCAGAGCGGTGTGGATGATTACGGCAAACAATGGTCAAACACCATAACTGTATGGACTGAAACTGGTAGAATGTTTCTTCACGCATTGTTTAAACAGAAAATAGCAGGTTGATATGGGATACAAGGAAAAATTAAATCATTTGAATCTACAAGAGTTAGCTTGCGTACTTAGTATAGATTTAAGTGCTATGTTTCAGATTATCTTACAGAAAGAAGAAATGAGAACAGCAGAAATCCCTGTTATTATACAATACGGTGATTTGTGTAAGATAGCTTCTGTATTATGGCACTCGAATGAAAAGTTGATAAAAGCAACAGATATTATTTTAAAACATTCTGGGACAAATGAAGTCTTAGATTTAGTGTCAAGTATCAATCATGTTGTTAAAGAACAATCAGAACTTTTTGAGTATATAAACAACGTCTTATGTGATGGTAACGTTGATAGAAAAGCTGTTATGAAAATTGAAAACATAACAGACGAAAGTATGAACTAATTTCAATCATACACACGTCATTAAGTTGGCGTGTGTATAAAAGCAAACATTTGACTTAATGTTTCGTATGCGTTGAATTGGTATTAATAATTGTCTTCATAATTAGGTATCTTTGTGATAAAGGTACTATCGCGGGGTGGAGCAGTGGTAGCTTGCTACTTTGACTTGGTAGAGGTCGCGTGTTCGATTCACGTCCCCGCAACTGACATTTAAATTTACACGATTATGAAAGTATTGACATTACAGATTAACAAAGAATGTTTTCAAGACATCCTAAACGGTAAACAAGATGTAGAACACAGATATGTTTACCCCTCAAATGTAAAGAAATATGTTTATTTCAGACATAAAGGGATAGACTATACAAGGCAAGAGGATATACCTGACGATGGCGAAAAAATAGAGGTTGTACCAGTTAAATATGATGCCTTGTATCTGATAAACGGCAGGCGCAAAGATGCACCACGTCTAACCGTAGAAGTTAAGTCAGCCGAATATGTAATTTTTACCGATGAAGAAGGCAATGACCTTGTAAGAGTTGAAAACGGCGTAGAATATCTTATAAGCCAAGTATGGTATCATCTTGGCAAAGTGATAAGTACAGAGAATGTTTAACATTAAATGTTTAATTTAAAATTTTAAGCCGAGTCCAAAGAGTAATTAACAGAGTAGCTGGCCCACGTCAGAACATGAACGGTGCAGGCTTGGGCGGTAGATTGGTTGCAAACCGTAGAAATACGGCCAGTGCAACGCAGTTAGGTAACAGAGAGCAAAGAAGGTATGACTTGAATGCCGCCTTTGCTGGTGCAGGAGGCAAATAATGAACAAGTATGCACTCTCTATGCAGATAATACGCAGTATCCGTGAAAAAACGGATACTGCTGTATTATATTATTCAGCCGGAGGTAAAGATAGTATAGCCTTATTGGATATGCTTGCTGGTATGTTTAATAAGGTTATATGCTATTATATGTACCTTATTCCCGATTTAGACCATGTCCAACCTTATATCAAATGGGCAGAAACAAAATACAATAACGTAGAAATTCGCCAAATAAAGCATTTTCAACGCGATTATTATGATGCTTGTGGATTCTTTCGTGAACCTAATATTTCAATCAAGCCTAGAAAAATTGGAGAAATAGAACAAGCTGTGAGAAAAGAAACAGGCATAACATACGCATTCAGCGGTATGAAAGGTGTAGATGGTTATATGAAGCGGATGCGCTTAAAGAAGTTTGCGAAGTCCGGTTATATAACAGACAAAGGTATGGTTTATCCTCTCGCATTGTGGACGAATAAGGAAGTGCTTCAGTATATTAGGCAAAGAGGGTTAATACAGCCTTTTGTATATAATCCAGGTGCTATAAGTCAAGGTTTTACCATTGATTTAAAAACAATGCTCATGATGCGACACAGATATCCACATGATTTTAAACGTATTTTGGAAGAGTTCCCATACTCTGAAAAGCTAATTTTCGATTATGAATATAAACACAGAAAGTAGAGGTATTGAGTCAGAAAAAAAATCGTTATCGGAATTAGAAAGTCAAAGAATGCGTATTCTGTATCGTGCAGCTCGTCAATATGGGCTAGGCACAAACAGGCAGCACTCTGTACGCGATAGAGTCAATTCTGTTACAAGCAGATATAGAACAAATATGTTCAGATACTTTGGCTCAGACACGATTTCTCCTGCACAAGTAAAACAAGGAGTACCAAAAAGATTTTATGTAGGATTAAAAAACGCGCAAGGTAATAAAGGATGATGACAAAAAATAAAATAACGCAACCGGAAAGTAGGGAGATACAACGAAGTATCATAAATTTTGCCAATTATAATCCCCGTAAAATTGCCCCAGAAGCTCGCAAGAGCTTGAAAGCAAACTTAAAACGTATAGGATTATTAGGCGGTATAGTTTGGAATGAAGTTACAGGTAATCTTGTGTCAGGGCATCAGCGTATTTCAGTTATAGATGAAGTGAATAAATATAATCCCGACACAAAGGACAATGATTATTTGATTCGCGTTGAAGTAGTTCACATGGACGAAAAGACTGAAAAAGAGCAGAATATCTTTATGAACAATAGAAGTGTACAGGGCGAATTTGATTCAGATATGCTAAAAGATATGCTTGATGGTATTGATTATAGCCTTGCCGGACTGAATGACTTCGATTTGAATATGCTCGGAATTGGTGATTTAGACTTTTCTATTAATGATGATATTTGGAGAAAGGAAGATATATTGGATGATTCATTATCAGCCATAGATGAATCTACTAAAGATGGTGATGAAAATAAAGGCATTAACCGTTCCAATAATTTTTATGAGGATTCAAAAGAAAATCAAATTGCACGTCACAATGAAGTACAAAAGATAAAAGACAGAATTAGTAATCAAAACAGCTTTGAGAAAGATAACGGAATGCTGAGTTATGTAGTGCTGTCCTTTAATAGCCCAACAGAAAGAGCAAATTTCATGGAGATGTTTGGTTACGGATTTGATGAGCGGTACATTGATGGAAACGAATTTATGAATAGAATAGAATTTGGTGTAGAGTAATCAAAATAAACAGATACGCGCGCATGGGAAAGAAGCCAGACATATCGAAATTCAGAGAGGTCCTTCATAAAACAGGTGGAAATCTCTCTAAAGTTGCTGCTGTATTCAATGTAACCCGAAAAACCGTGTATGATTGGGCCAGAACAGACTGCCAGTTCAAAGATGCTATCACCGACGAAAGAGGTTCTCTGGTAGATGAATGCCTTGTATCTGCACGTGTACTTGCGCTTGGTATCCCTGAGAAAGATGAAAATGGGAACTTTATCGGATGGCGTGAACGTCCAGATGGGTATATGATTCGCTATTTACTTTCCACATTAGGAAGAAAAGAAGGTTTTGGAGACCGAGAAGACGAAGACGCAGATATTCCAAAGGATATTGACCACGGAATTTCTATTGACTCATGGATTAAAAATAACCTGAAATGATTGTACCCCAAGCGATATATCATCCGTTATATACCGATAGCGAGAAGTTTATCATTCTCATTACCGGTGGTCGTGGTTCGGGGAAGTCTTTCAATGCTTCCACCTTCATAGAGAGATTGACATTCGAAATGACTCCCACAGAGAAGATAGTCCACCAGATTCTATACACCCGTTACACGATGGTATCTGCCGGGATGTCTATCATTCCAGAGATGATGGAAAAGATAGATTTGGATGGAACAACGAAGTATTTCAAGACCACCAAAACCGATATTGTAAACCGGATGACCGGCAGCCGTATCATGTTCCGGGGTATCAAGACTTCTTCCGGGAATCAGACGGCCAAGCTGAAATCCATTCAGGGTATCACCACCTTTGTTTGTGATGAGGCCGAGGAATGGACCAGTGAGGAAGAGTTCGACAAGATTATGCTCTCCATCCGTAAGAAGGGAATCCAGAACCGGATTATCATCATTATGAATCCCTGTGACTCGAACCACTTCATCTACAAGAAATACATCGAGAATACCCACCGGCTGGTGGAGATTGACGGTGTACCGGTTCAAATCTCAACTCATCCGAATGTTCTTCATATCCATACGACTTACTTCGACAATATAGAGAACCTTTCTCCTGAGTTCCTGAGAGAAGTCAAGGAAATGAAAGAGAAGAATCCGGAGAAGTACGCCCACACCGTTATAGGACGCTGGGCAGACGTGGCGGAGGGTGCGGTATTCAAGAAATGGGGCATCGTGGATGAGTTCCCGATGTGGTGCAAGAAGGTGGCTATCGGACAGGACTTTGGTTATACAAATGATCCATCGGCTTCTATCCGGTGTGGAATCATTGACAATGCGCTTTATCTGGATGAAGTGGATTATAGAACTGGATTACTTTCTGGGGATATTATAAAGACGCTACGCCCGTGGAACTTGAGAGTGATTGCCGACAGTGCGGACCCGCGACTCATTCAGGAGATTCATAACGGAGGGATTAAAATATACGCGGTAGAGAAAGGACAAGGTTCTGTCAATGCCGGTATTGACAAGATGCAGGGAATGGAAATATTCATCACCAAGCGTTCTTATAACCTTCAACGGGAGTTCAGAAACTATGTATGGGCAAAGGATAAGGATGGAAACTACATCAACGAACCTGAAGACCATGATAACCACTGCTTCGTAGGTGAAACTATGATAGAAACTTTATCGGGTAGAAAGCGTATTGATTCCATCAAAGTTGGCGAGTATGTGCTTACATCAGACGGCTATCGGAAAGTAAGTAAATTCTTTGATAATGGATATAAAAGAATATTGCATATTCGTCTGATTTTTAGTAACTTTATAGTAGAATTAAAGGCTACGCCTGAACATAGATTTAAAACTAAAAATGGATGGAAACAATTAAAAAACTTGACGGAAACGGACATACTCTATACGTGCAAATCTTTAATGGGAAAGAATATTGTTTATATAACGGAGAACGATATTTCTCTCGTGGAACGAAAAGACTTCACAGGGAAGTGTGGAAATACTTCAATGGAGATATACCAAAAGGATACCATGTTCACCACAAAGACGAAAACACATGGAATAATGAAATTAGCAACCTTGAGCTTGTTGAGATGCACACCCATTTGTGGCTTCATGCGAAAGAACAAAATGAGAATGAAGAAATACTTGCACAACGCAGAAAGAACATGGCTAAAGCAAGTAAATATGCTGCTGAATGGCATGGATCAGAAGAAGGCAAAAAATGGCATAGCGAACACGCTAAAAAACAATTTGCAAACGCAAAGCCAAAGGAGTTCGTCTGTGAATGGTGTGGAAAAACGTTTTCTGCAATGCCGAATGGAATTAACAGATTCTGTTCAAATAAGTGCAAGTCTGCATGCAGATACCACTCAGGAGTTGACAACGAAACACGGAAATGTAAATGGTGCGGTAGAGAATTTACTGCAAACAAATACAGTAGAACATGGTACTGTAGCAAAAGGTGCAGCGGAAAGTATTCTGCAAGCGTCAGAAATAAAAAAGATTGAGATAATAAGTGATAATATAGCAAGTGTTTACGACTTGGAGGTTGAGGACATGCACGAGTTTTTTGCTAATGGAATTCTTGTACATAATTGCATCGATGCCGCTCGTTATTATGTACTGGGTGAATTACTTGGCAAGATTATGAAACCTAAAGACATCTCAGGAGTATTTGGACATTAAAATATAGTATATGATAAAATACATACAGACATCAGAAGTATTTGGTGATTGTTCAGCTAATTACGATGTAAGACTGGATAGACCTCATACAGTTGGTGAGTTCATAAACTTAGTTCTCATTGAAAGAAAAGGAGAATGGGGTAAGTTTGAAATTTATAGTCCAAACGTGAGTTGGTTGGATTATGAAAAATACGAATACCGCTATGGAGTTTTGAACGATGCAATTCCCAAAAACTTATTAGAAAAGAAAATAATTAGCATAAAGGCTAATGGCGGCTGGACTAATATGGATTACCTTTTAAAGTTGGAACAATAAATGTAATAATATGAGAACCTTAGAAGAAATTTTAGCTATACCTGAAATAGAGAGAAAAATCTACTATCTGAAGAAAGGACGAAAGACCGAGCAACCAAACGCTCACGCTCTTTACAACGACTGGAATCCGAACAAGCACGAGATAGTGATAGATGAAGAGAAATACCCGAAAATCAAAATCACGACCCAGCCTGAGAAACGGATTACAGACCCGACAACAGGGAAAGAATATATTGAGCCGGCGGTCAGGAAAGAAGTTGACCCAAACAGGATTGCGCTTCCTATCGAACAGGACATCGTGAACATTCAGACTGCCTTCACCGTGGGGACGGAACCGGTTCTTGATTGCCAGCCGGACCAGTCGGAGGAAAGCCTTCTTTCTGCGTTGAAGCAGGTATTCAAGAAGAACAAATTGAAATACCAGAACAAAAAGGTAGTCCGGGCATGGCTGGCCGAGCAGGAAGTGGCCGAATACTGGTATGTGGTGAAGGATGACGGCTTCTGGGCAAAACTCAAACGAAAGATTTCAGGAATCTTCGGCAAGTCAAAGCCTGAGTACCGTCTGAAGAGTGCCATCTGGTCCCCGTTCCGTGGCGACAAGCTCTACCCTTTCTTCAATGACCAGGGAGATTTGGTGGCCCTATCCCGTGAGTACAAGAAAAAAGACCTGAACGATGTAGAGATTACCTGTTTCATGACCATTACCAAGGATATGGTTTATCAGTGGGAACTGACAAGTAACTGGACAGACAAAGGCTCATTTGCTCATGGATTCAAGAAGATGCCGGTGATTTATATGTACCGTCCGGAAGCGTACTGTGAGAAGATAAAGAGTCTCCGCGTAAGACTGGAGAAACTTCTTTCAAACTATGCAGACTGTATCGACTACCACTTCTTCCCTATTCTCATGCTATTTGGTAACGTGGAGAACTTCTCAGGTGAGTTCAAGAACCGGGTGGTCGAGCTGACCGGTCAGGGAGCAAATGCCCAGTATCTTACCTGGTCTCAGGTGCCCGATACGGTAAAATTTGAGGTGGAGACGCTGTTAAGTCAGATATACGGACTGACCAATACGCCCAGAATCTCTTTTGACTCACTGAAGGGTACAGGAAACGCTGTCTCCGGTGTGACTTTCGACTATGTGTTCATGTCCACCCACCTTAATGTAGAAAATCTAAACGAAACTGTCGGCGAGTTCATGCAACGACGTGTAAATTTCCTTGTCTCTGCGTTGGGTTCCGTGAATTCCACCCTTGAAGAAGCCTCCGAGACTATTGACGTGGATGTGCAGATGCAGCCATACAAACTGGAGGACATCAAAGACAAGATAGACACAGCTATCAAGGCCAAGGACAGTGAAATCTGGTCTCAACAGCGAGCCATTACCTTTGTAGGGAACGTGGATGCTGTTATGGACGAGATTGAAGCCATCAAGGAAGAGCAGGCAGAAAAGCAGAAGAACGACATTGAGAAACAGAGACAGCTTTCCTCTCTCAAAAGTGCCGGTAGCAAATCTGAAGAATAGAACAATTCAGTCAGAAAATTTACGGGGTTTATACAAAACAGACAGATAAAAATCTAAAATATTGACTAATTGAATAGCGGCATCTTTCGAGGTGTCGCTATTTTCTATTATAGTAAAAATATGAATAGATTTTCTTTGCCATTATTCGTTATTTTACTATATTTGCAAAGTAATAAAGTCAGAAACGCTATGAGTTACAAATCAGTTAAAGAGGTTGTAACTATGTTGCTTGACAACGGCTTCATTCTAAAGAGCCAGAAGGGCAGCCACATGAAGTTTGAGAAAGATGGAATAACGGTAGTCGTTCCGAATCATGGAAAGAAAGGCGTTGAGAAAGGCACTTATTACAGCATTATGAGGCAAGCGGGGCTAAAATAGCCCCGGCCTCTTTTCTTAAATTATAAAATGGAGGTCAATATGAGAACTGTAGAAGTGATTGTCGAACATGCTGGGAATAATCTCAGTGCTTACATTGAAGGTGCTCCGGTTATTACTGTCGGTAATAACATAAGAGAAATTGAGGAGAACATGAAGGAAGCCATAGACTTGTATCTGGAGGACAACCTGAACCCTTGTGAGGTTCTCAAAGGAGAGTTCACCTTGAAGTTCAAAATAGACGCGGCCACCTTCATCAATTATTACAGCAGTATCTTTACCAAAGCAGCTTTGAGCCGGATAACCGGAATCAATGAGCGCCAGTTGTGGCATTATGCGGCTGGAGTACACAAACCACGCAAACAACAATTAGAGAAGATTCAGAAAGGTATTAACGCGCTGACAGAGGAACTGGCAGCTATAAATTTGTTGTGATTATGATAGATGTTAGAGAATTAAGAAAAGATAATTATGTATTGGTAAACAATGTACACTATAAATTTAAGGAAATAAGAAAAGTCTTTCGTTTACAGCTAGAAAACGAGACTGCGTCTATTGAAGGAACAAATTTATGTGTAATAAATGGAATTTTAAATAAGAATCCTAAAAGTGATAAGAACGGAATTATTGTTATTGCAACTCCTTATCATCAATCAAACATTTATCCAATAGAGTTATCTAATGATTTGCTTTATCGCTGCGGATTCCATTATCAAAATAAGGCAGCTGTATTTTCAAATGGTAAAATGAGTCTCCTACTTGAGGATGACAAACTTGTAGAAAGAAATACTGGCATTCATATTAAATATTTACACCAGTTACAAAATTTCTATCAAGACCAAATAGGAGAGCTTTTAAATGTAGATTTATCTATAAAAGAATAATTTTCAGCGTGATTACTCCTGTAGTCACGCTTTCTTTTTACCTAAAAACGAACATTCTCCCAATTGTTTCGTATCGTTAGCCTTAAAATTTCCCCTTCCCTTTCTCTATAAGTAAATTTACCGTATGAAATTATTAATCAAACTCATACGGTATGACAATCTTTGAACAAATCTTGGCAGGACTGCAACAGAAATTCGCTGGGGTGGACACTGCCACACTCACCCGTATCGCCACAAAGAAGGCAGAGGGTGTAACGGACGAAACGAAGGTGACCTCCATCGTTGAGGGTATCTCATTTCAGGACGTGATGCAAAACTATGGTGATTTCCGTGCAGGACAGGCGCAGACTTCCGCTGTTTCAAACTACGAGAAGAAGCATGGACTGAAAGACGGGAAACCAATCGAGAATCCGAAACCAGAACCACCGAAACCAAACGACCCTCCAAAGCCACAGGAGACAGACATCGCAAAGATGATTGCTGACGGCATCGCAGCCGGTATCAAGCCTTTTGCCGACAAGCTTGCCAAAATGGAGGAAAATGAAGCGCAGGCGCAGCGTAATTCTCAGATTTCAGCAGTGGCTAAGAAGTACGGTATTCCCGAATTTATGTTGAAAGACCGCAACATTCCTGAGAATACGGACTTGGATACCTATTTCAAGGACATGAAGCAGGATATGTCTAACAACGGTTTTCAGTTCTCCAAAGCTCCTGAAACTGCCGAACAGAAGCAGGAGAAGGAAGCGAGCGAGTTCGCCAAAATGATTGAGGCGGACACAAAATCTATTGTCGAACAACAAAACAAGTAATTTATGTCAGCAGGATTTAAGTACAACATTGAGCCTGAACCGTCCATCGAGGAACGCTATGACGTTTCTACCGGTGTAAGACGAAGAGGTCCTTACAAGCTGGATACTACCAACCTTGTAGCAGGTACGTACCTTCCATCGTTTACTCCTATTGCGGCTGATCTGGTAAAGAAAACCGCACAGGTAGCTATCCGTGTAGAAGTCTATGAAAAGTTTACCACCGGTTCCAATACCACTTTGAAGATTAAGAAAAACTCTTTGGCTTATGTGGGTATGCATCTGGGTAATGGTTCTCATGGGGCTACCATCAACAGTATTGACAAATCAAACAAAGATTTCGATAAGTTGACGCTGTCTGCCGACTTTGGCGAAACATTGGAAGCTGGTACTGTACTCTATGAAGCTACAGCGGTAAGCGGCACAACTCCGAAAGTCATTGCTAACTCAGCCTTGTACGGAAGAGTACAAGTAGAAGAAGGCATTGTATTAGTTGCTCTTTTGATGCGAGCATTCGAGATTGAGCCTACCAAATTGGTTATGCCTTTCTCTGACATTGACAAGGCCAACATGCCGCATTTCCAGTTCAACGCTCCTGACGTTACTCAAAGTGGAAAGGCTGTAGTTGCCAAAGCGTCTTCCAGTCAAGATGGCTTGATGAGTAAAGAAGACAAAGCTAAATTGGATGGTATCGCATCCCAAGCCAACAAATTCACTTTGTCTGCAGCAACATCTTCTGCTCTCGGAGGTGTAAAGCAGGGTGTTAAAGTGGATGATGCTACTGGGCAGGAAGATGCACATACAAAATTGAATGCCCTTCTGGCATCTTTGAGAACAGCAGGTGTAATTGCAAGCAAATAAAGAAAGGAGGTAAAACATGATGCTAACCATTCATACACTTTTCAATGACCCGAACATCGTGAACGCGGTCATTCAGCGCGTCCTTCAGACCCGTAAGGATGCTATCTATTGGCAGCAGTATCTCGACTTCCGCCGTACAACTACCCGTGTATTCAAGGATTACATCGGTACGGTAACAGGCGTGATGGCCGGTTCTATCAACTCACGCTATGGTGCTAAGCCTATCCGTGAACGCCGGAATATCGGTTCAGGATATGGTGAAATCGCTTATCTTGGTGATGCTTACCAAATTTCTATTGACCGCCTGTCAGAACTTCAGGACTTGATTGACAAGTTTAACGCAGCTAAACCTGCTGACCAGGTAGCAGCCATGCAGGAAATCGTGAATTTCATCTATGACGATTACCGCCAGGTCCTTTTGGCGGCTCACAAACGTATGGATATTATCGTAGGTTCACTCCTTATGACCGGAGAAGCAACTGTTAAGAACAAGGATGACAATGCCGGAAGTGTTGACCTGCTTAACATTGAATTGCCGTTCAAGTTCATCAAACCTGATACTGGTGCTAAAGCGAACTTCATCACCTATTTGCAGCAACAGATTAATGCACTTAAAGCGGACTACGGCAATTTCCAGAAGATGATTATGTCACGTGGAACTTTCGTGAAGAATATCATCGGGTCGGCTGAGTTTGGTGACAAGTTCAAGATGCAACTCACCGGCAACGAGATGTATATGTCAACCGGATTGATTAGCTCTCAACTGGCTTCCTCTGTCTTTACAGGCATCGGCCTTCCGGCCATTGAAATCAAGGAAGATTACGTAAAAGACCAGACCGGAAAGAACGTACAGATTTACGCCGACGACCGCATAACCTTACTTCCTCAGGATAAGGTCGGTTATATGCGTTTCCACACTCCGTACGAAGCAGTGGACGGCGTACCTGGACGTAACTACACCCAGGCAGACGGTGATATGCTTATTTCCGGTTACAAGGACAAGAACGGTCGTTATTTGGAATACACTGCAGAGTGGATTCCGCAGATTACGAACCCGAACCTGATTGTGAACTTTGATTTGTCAACCATGAACGAATGACAGTAAACGGCTACATATCACAGAAGTTTCAGACCTTCGGCATCAACTTGTCGGAGGCTGACCTTTTGGAGATAAGTTTGTCTTCAGAAGTAAGCGGAGAGGATGAGATGGGCCCGTCAAACATCGGACTTGTTTCGGTGTCTATGGCGAAGTTCATCCCCTCTCTATTACTCCGTGCCACTTCCATCAGCGAGAACGGTTTCTCTATGTCATGGGATACAAAAGGCTTGAAGGAATACTATTCTTTCTTGTGCAAGAAGTATGGTCTTGAAGACACGCTGTCAGATAAACCTAAAGTCAGATTCCTATGATATTTGCTCCACATACATTACAGGTTAAGGTCTTTACTCCGATGGAAACAGACGAGTTCGGCCGGCCCATTCCCGGAACAGGTGGTGAAAGCTGGCAGGACGTGTGTAGGTGCCGGTGTGACGACAACTCTACCAAAGAGTTTACTTCGGAGAATGGCAAGGTGTACCGACCGAACTATCACGTAGTCTGTGAGAAGAAAACCTCACTGAAGGCTGGTGATGAGGTCAGATGTATGGACGGTAAGAATATCCGTGGAACTGGCAAGGTTTACATGGTGAAGAATACAAACTATTTTGGTTACTCAGAGATATGGCTGTAAAATTTGATTTTTCGGACGTGAATAGCTTTTTCGAGCAAGGCTATGCCGAGGTGAAATCTGTTGAAGATAAAGTTGGCAAGGAAGCTGTCGATTACGCTGTGCAGAATGGCAGTTATCAGAATCGGACCGGCACACTCCGTAAATCAAACAAGTACGCAGTCCAAGATGACGGCTTGGAGTTAAGGAATGAAGCCGAATACGCTTCGTTTGTGGAATCAAAAGGCTACGAAGTCCTGACTGGTGCAGCCCTATACGCTGAGAGACGATTGAAGGAGGAAATAAAATGATAGTAACTACCGACATAGCAAACATACTTTACCGTGATTGCCAGCCTTTCGGAATATCCATTGTTCCCCATGGCAAGAAACTGACTGGCGAATTGAAATCCGAAAGGATCGTCATTCACGCTAAAAAGCAGCAGCCAGAGACATACTGGAAGAAGTCTTTCGCGGAAGTAAACCTTTGCGTTCCTGACTTGAAAGAAGGTGAAGCCAACACCATTCGGCTGAACGAACTCGAGAAACAGGCTCAAGAATTGTTTGACGGAGTGACCGAACGCTATGACGGAACAACCTATCATTATTCCATCGAGTCAATCGGAACTGAGGAGGACACATCCTTAAAGTGTCACTATGTGAATGTAAGAATTTTGTTTGAAGTTTTAAATGTGAAATAACATGGCAGAAGCAAAGAAAGTCACAGCCGCGAATATCAAGAAGCTTTGGTATGGCGAGACAAGCGAGATTACCGCAGATTTGACAGGACAAGCCTTGCATACTCTTTTGCAGGGTGAAGCCTTGAAAGAAATCAAGAATATCCATCAGGATACATGGACGATTGAAGAAGCGGAAGCAAGTCGTACAAACTACAAGAACCAGCTCACGAATCAGACCTACCGAAGTGATAAGGAAATGGGTGATGTTACTGTAAACTTCACTATTGGAGAATACGACTATCCTACTAAGAAAGACCTTATGGGTGGTGACATTATTAACACTGATAAGGGTTGGAAACGAGCAAGAGGCAAGGTAAACATTGAGAAGTTACTTGTTGCTTTGACTGACGATGACCAGTATTGCGTGATTCCACGTGCTGACATCGGTGCACGTGAAGCCACAACAGACAAGGCTGTCGGTATTCCTGTAAGTGCGGTGGAACTGGAACCACAAAATGCAGAAGTTGCACCGGAATACTGGTTTGACTCATCTGAAGTAACAGCAGGTGCTTAATGCCTATCCAATAGGTAGAGATTGAATTCCATAACAGGGGTGGGCTTTATGGCTTCACCCCTTAATTTTTATCTTTTATCAGAATGAATCAAGGAGCAAAAATAGTAACTGAATCCATTATCGGAAGTGATTTCAGAACGGTGTTTGTCGCTGGGAAAGCCTACACGGTCTACCCTCCTACTATCAACAAACTGGCCGGAGCAATCTCCCATTTGTCAGGCGTACAAGAAGCAGACAATTTGAAAGAAGTTCTTCTCTCCCTGGGAGAAAGTGAGGCCTACAGCAGGGCTCTTTCCTGGCTGATAGCTGGTGACGAAAACTTGAGTGAAGAGTTAGCCAAAGGAACATACGAAGAAAACGTAAATGCTTTAGATGAAGCACTCTCTATGATTGACTCAAAGGTTTTTCTCAAAGCTGTCAGCTTGGCGAGGAACGTAAGTCTGCTGGCAGCGAAACCGAGGTCGTAGGAAATGATACTCTCTTGGGACAGATTGCATCGTTCATGGAAAATCTGCATCTGTCATACCGGGAAGTGGTCTATGAGATACCATACAGGAATTTAGTATTAATGCAGCGTGACAAGCTTCATACTGTAACCGGGACAAAAGTCACGAAGGTGAAAGGCAAGGATATGGCTTCACGCAGAAGAAGAAACAAGAAATAGATATGGCTCTATTAGAATGTTAAAAAGCAACAGAAACGTTACTTTTTTACGTTACAAAGCTTGCTTAATAGTAACGAAAATGTTACCTTTGCATTGTCAATTAAAAGTTCTTTGATTTATGAAGTTTTCAGAGTTTTACAAATTGATTGAGTCAGCAGGCTGGACAATCGAAAAGGGAAAGAAACATCACAAGTATGTTCATCCCGACTTTGACTACTTTATCCCTGTAGGCAGACATCCAGCCAAAGAGATACCTAAAGGTACTCTTGACAGCATGATGAAAAAGGCGGGGTTAAAGAAGTAAAAGAACAGCACCCACTTCGGTGGGTGCATTTAATTGACAAAACTTAAAATACACGATTATGAAGAAGATTCAGGCTATTATTGAAAAAGCAGATGATGGAGGAATTTCTATCTATTCTGAAGATGTAAACGGTGCGTATGGCTTTGGGCTTACAGAACAAGAAGCGAAAGAGGACTTTGTTTCTGTTTTAGAGGAACAGGCAGAATATTACAAAGAAAAACATGGTGAATTTCCAAGTTGGTATAAAGCTGGCTATTCTGTGGAGTATGTGTATGACTTAAGTGGATTTTTTGAAGCGTTCCCTTTTATTAATGCAAGTAAGTTTGCAAAGGAAATAGGTATAAATGAATCTGTAATGCGAAAGTATAAAGGAAAGATAATTACAGCATCAGAAAAGCAAAGAGCTATCATACAATCAAAATACAATGAGATACTTAAAAGAATGGCAAATGTCAAGTTTTGATATTCCAGCCGTGAGGCTCTGATATAAATTAAAGAACAAATTGACAATCGGGCGCATCATAATGGTGCGCCTTTTTTGTTCTATTCCGAGATGGAGTCTAATTATTCAAAAATAGAAGTTAAATTACACGACAATTGCCAAGTTGTTTCGTTTTTGATTTCAAAAAGTCTGAATACTATTTGCTTATATCATAATTTTAAGCATTAATATTTAGATTTTTATTTATGGCAACACTCGTATTCCGTGTATCAAGTGACTGGGAACAGGTCGTAAAGCTAAGACAAGAATGTGAAAAGCTGGAAGCCCAACTCAAAAAGATGGACGTGAACAAATCTCCGGCAGCGGCAAGGGCTTTGGAAACCCAATTGGCATCTGCTCGCCAACAAATGATGGGGCTGGTAACCGAGGCGGCTAAAGTTGGAGCTACAATGGAGCGTGATTTCAAAAATGGAATTTACAGCGCTTCACAAACAGTAAACAACCTCTCTGCAAATATTACTTCACAAAGAGGTGTCATTAGGCAATTACAAAATGAGCTTACTTTATTGAAAGAGAAATACCGAGAAACTGTAAAGTCGGGTGGTAATACCAGCGGTATGTCGGAGCAGATAAAAGCTCAAACCGATAAGTTAAGGGAGCAGAAAGATATTTTGTTTGGACTTACTCAACAGCAGGCAGAAGCCCGTCTTTCAGTAAAGAGACTGAAGGATGAATATGCAGCTTTTAAGGAAGAAGCCGGCGAAACGGTCGAAGCAAATGAAAAGATGTCCGTTTCCTTAACCAAAGTACTTGGTGTAATAGGTGGAGTAACTGCCTTGAAAAACTTTGCCACAGAACTTGTCAATGTACGAGGACAATTCCAGCAGCTTGAAATTGCTTTTTCAACCATGCTGAAAAGTAAGGAAAAAGCAGATAAACTGATGTCGGAACTGGTGGATATTGCCGCAAAGACGCCCTTTGACCTTCAAGGGGTGGCATCATCTGCCAAGCAAATGATTGCTTATGGCTCGTCAGCCGAGAATGTGGGTGATGAGCTTGTAATGTTGGGGAATGTAGCCGCCGGTGTTGGCTCCCAGCTTAGTGAAATAGCCTATCTCTATGGCACATTAAGGACGCAAGGAAGGGCCTATGCTGTCGATATTCGTCAGTTTGCAGGACGTGGTATTCCCATCTACGAGGAACTGGCAAAAGTGCTTGGTGTGACAAAAGATGAAGTTTCCGGTTTAGTAAAGGAAGGCAAGGTAGGATTTAAAGAAGTAGAACAGGCCTTCAAAAATATGACTAGTGAATCAGGAATCTATTATAACCTGATGCAAGAACAGTCTAAGTCTCTTACAGGTCAGTTGAGTAACCTTGGAGATGCTTGGGATACAATGTTGAATGAGATTGGAAAAGATACTCAGGGAATTGCTTCTGCAGGTATTTCAGGATTGAAAGGTCTTATTGAGAACTATGAAACTGTTGGTAAGATTTTGATAGGACTGATTGCTACATACGGGACATATAAAACCGCTCTTATTGTAGTGCGAATAGCTCAGGATACATTAACGGCCAGAATGGAACTTGCAATACTGGTTACTAAAGCCCAAATGATAGCACAAAAGGCCTTGAATACGGTTATGAAAGCTAACCCGTATGTCCTGGTAGCTACGGTTCTTGCCGGGCTTGTTGCTACTATGTGGGCCTTTCATGACAGCACAACCGCATCGGAAAAGGCACAGCAAAAATTCAATGAAGAACAAAAGAATTTTGCGAATCTGGAAGAGGAACGCAAGAAAAAGATAGAAGAGCTGATACGTGTTATCCAAGATGAGACAGAAACAGAGTTTTCAAAGATAAAGGCCTATGAGGAACTGCAAAGGTATTCTCCTGCACTTTCTTCTGCTTATACCCGTGAACAACTGGCTGTACTCAATCTTGCAGAAGCAAATAAAGAACTGAATAAGGAACGAGACAAGAACAGTTATGAAAACATACTAAAGAATATACAACAATGGGAGGAGAAAATAAAATCATTAAATGCTTCTTTAAAAAATGCGGGGCAAGGTGCCCCATTAATTGCTTCACAAATAGAATCAGCAAAAGCAAATCTTAACAAGTGGAAATCAGCCCTGAGCGAATATAATCGACTGAAAAAGGAAACAGAGGAAAACTCGAAACCTGTTGAAGTCAAGCTGATGGAAGCAAGAAGTAATCGTGAGCAGATTATACGCGAATACAATATAGCAAGACAAATATTGCAGGAAGAGCAAGAAAAAATTAAGAATTTTCCTTTTGCAACAATTCCTATTGACGTTCAAATACGGTTCAATAATGCGCAAGCAGCGTTAAAAGGGATTGACGGCACCATATCTGGCCTGGAATCGCAAAGAGAAGCATCGGAAAAGTCGTATCAGCAAGCATATAAAGAAGCAAAAGCTGTTTACGAAGCAAAATTAAAGGCTGTAGAGGATGCTAAAAAAGGTACTGAATCTGCTTATAAGAAAGCAGTAGAAGAGTTGGAAGCAGCAGAAAAATCATATAAATCGCTCGGTGGTGTAACAGGAGACAATCTGACCAAACAAGAGAATAATGCGAAGAAAGATGCCGAGCGAAAAAAGAAAGAGCAGCAACAGGTTGCAGAAGAACTCCTTCAGCTTCGCAGAACAAATCAGCAGGAAGAAATCAACCTGATGGAAGAAGGTTCAGAAAAGAAGCGCAGACAGATTGAACTGGATTACCAGCGAGAAATCGATGAAATTAGGAAACAGCGCAAAAAATGGGAAGATGCGCAAGGAGGAAAGCTTACGTCTGAACAGCGGGAAGTATTAGGAAGTCGTGCGTCTAATGTCATGCAGTCACGTGAAAAAGGTCTGGCCGAAATTACAGAAACTGAAAATCAAGCTGCAATCGAGGCCAACGAACGTTACCTGAAAAGCTACGGTACATTTATGCAGAAACGTGATGCAATCATAGCTGAGTACACCCGTAAAATCTCGGAAGCCACTACTCAGGGAGACAAGGACATACTCCAGAAAGAAATGGATAAAGCCCTCTCCTCTCTTGATCTTGAGAAGCTGAAACAGGGAATCAACTGGGAACTTATCTTCGGTGACTTGGACAAGGTATCCAAAGAATCCTTGAACAAGGTAAAGCAGCAGCTTAGGGAGTTCAAGAACTCAGATGAATACAAGAACATGGCCGTTGACCAGAAGAAGGTCGTTGACGAGGCGTTGAGCAACATCCAGTCAACTCTTATCGATAAAGGAGGATTGCTGGCCGACCTACCCGAACAGTTAAGCGAATTGGCCAAGGCACAGGAAGAGCTGTCACAAGCTCAGGAGGAATACAACGAAGCCATGAGAAGCGGAACAGATGAACAGAAGGAAGCTGCCACGAAGAAACTGAATGATGCCCAGAAAAGACAGCAGAACGCTCAGGTCAATGTACAAAAGTCGACAGATAAAACGACAAGCAACCTTGTCACATTGTCGAACGTCATTACCCAGCTTGGTTCAAATTCTGAAATTTCACTCTCTCAGGTCGGTGATTTGGCCGGAAATATAGTAGACATATTTGCAGAAGAGAGCGAGAAACTTGGAGGTATAATTGGAGCTGCATTTTCTCTTTTAGATGCTATCGGGACACAGGGGCTGGATGGTTTCGTCAGTAACATATTCAGTAGTGTCTTTAAGTCTGTAGGTGGAATATGGGATACTTTGACTTTCGGCGGATTCAGCAAACTCTTCGGTATTGGAGGAAACGAAAAAGAGGTGCAGGATACCATCAACAGACTCACGGACAGAAACGAAAAGCTGCAGTCTGCCATCGAATCCCTTACGGAAGAAATGAAGTCCAGCAAGGGAAGCGAGAAATCCGTAGCAGAGTACAATAAAGCCATCAAGTATCAGGAGGAATACAACAAGAATGTCCTTGCAAAAGCGGAGGCAAATGCTGGCTATCACAGCAGCCATCATAGCTGGGCCTATTACATGGGCTGGTCGGAAAGTGACATACAATGGATTCGAGAAAATGTCATGGCAGAATTCACAGGTACAGATTCCTTGTGGCAGATGTCGCCGGAGCAGATGGACTTATTACGTCAGAATGTAGACTTGTGGCAGAAAATGGCCGATTCAGGGAAAGGAGGCTATGGAAATAGTGTCGTTGATGCACTAGGTGAATATGCAGATCTGGCTGGAAACCTCGAAGAACTGAAAGAGGGACTTTTCGAACAGCTTACCGGAATAAGTTTTGATTCCATGTATGATAGTTTCATCGATACCCTTATGGATATGGATGCATCGGCGGAAGATTTTGCGGATAACCTATCCGAATACTTTATGCGTGCCATGCTTTCAGATAAAATCGGTAACATGTACAGCCAGAAGCTGGAAGACTGGTGGAACAGATTCGGTGAAAGTATGAAGGACGGAAACATGAGTGAGAGTGAACGTAATTCACTCCAAAACGAATATATGGGGTACGTGAATGAAGCATTGAAACTACGGGATGAACTTGCCGCAGCTACCGGATACGACAAGGCTGGCAGCAGTTCCCAGCAGTCGGCCTCCAGCCGCGGATTCGGTACGGAAATGACGCACGAGGATGCCGGGGAACTGAGCGGGCGGTTTACTGCCGTGTATGAGTCAAATCTTCGCATTGAGACAGCAGAGCAGCAGCAGACCGTGGCCATTACAGAACTGCGAGGTTCCATTAGTGCCTTGACAGCACAAGCTACCGGAATGTACAACATTGCCGACGAGACACGTACCATTCTGGCCAATTCCTATCTGGAGTTGCAGCAAATCAGAGAGAACACGGGAGAAATTGTCAAACCAATCAAACAAATGCAGGCTGACATCGCCGAAGTGAAACGTAATACAGCAAGACTATGACAGGAGATTTATTTATCAACGGGAAAGACGCACTGGAAACATGGGGCGCCCGTATGGGAAACGGTTTCCTCGATGCCATCGACGGGTTCAACGAAATGAAAGACTACATTGAGAACGAAAGCCGATTGGAACATGGCAAACGTGTGATAACAGACAACGCAAAAGTGGATTCGCGCGAAATCACTCTTCAGTTCACCATTGAAGGCAGTTCGGAAAGTGATTACCGAAGCAAGAAGAAAGCCTTTCAGACAGAGATGGAGAAAGGAGCAGTAAATATCAAGGTACCGGTACTCGGAAATGAGGTTTACAAGCTGGTTTACTTGGGGAAAAGTGTTTCATACGGGTTGAGTTTAGACCGCTGTTTTGGTAAGATTTCGAGCAAGTTCGAGGAACCGAATCCTACTCCAGAAGGTAGATTATAGAGGTGGTCATTCCACCTCTATTTTTAACTTCTTGCCACAATGTGGGCAAGTTATATATTTTGTATGTGATTGGAATAAATCCGATATATCAACTTCTAAAGCATCGGCTATACATTGTAGAGTATCAAGTTTAGGGTTCCCATTTATTGCAGAATAAAGGGATTGATATGTAATACCTATTTTCTTTGCTAACGTTTGTTGTGTAATACCTTTTTCTTTGCATATTTCTGATATTCTTAGCATAACATTATGTTCTTATATGTGACACATGATGCAAAGATAATAAAATAATATTCCGCTCTTATAAAATAGACATAAAATAGCATTTAAATATTATATATAAATTATTGGGTATATGCAATTATAATGTTATATTTGCAGTAAAATATAAGAGTATAGTATTATGAAAAAAGATTTAACAGGAAGAAAATTCGGGATGTTAACCGCTATAAGAGTTGTGGGCAGAAATAAACATAATATATTAATATGGGAGTGCAAATGTGATTGTGGTAATATAAGTTATCCCACATCCAATTCATTACTTTCAGGTAATACTAAAAGCTGTGGATGCGTTACAAGGAGAAAAAGTGGAGAAAGATTTAGAAAAATGAATGTAACGCACCAGCAAACGTATACAAGACTATATCATACATGGTGTTCTATGAAAAGCAGATGTTATCGTAAATCCAACGACCATTATAAATCATACGGAGAAAGAGGAATAACAATGTGTGATGAATGGAGAAATAATTTTGAAGCATTTTATGAATGGGCTATAAGAAATGGATATTCTGATAATCTCACAATAGATAGAATAGACAATGATAAAGGATATTATCCAAATAATTGTCAATGGATTTCTTTTTCTGATAATACAAGAAAGAAAAGAAACACTGTGTTTTTAACAGTAAATAATGAGAATAAATCTATTCGTGAATGGGGAAACATTTTGGGTGTGTCACATTCAACCGTCCGGTTATTTTATAAAAGATATGGTGCTTTAAAAACCATAGAGGCTATAACAAAATCAATTCAGAATAAGGATAAGAGATTTATTTATGTGAAATATTATATAGATAGGAGCGAATAACGAACATTTCCTTTATTGTTTCAAATGGAAGTCCGGATTTTTAGGGCTTCCATTTTCTATTTATGAACTTTGGGGATATGATTGAAATTAAGGACATATCCGGGAAGACAAGGTTTTCCACCTCCATCAACAAGGGAGCCAAGGGGAAGTTTACACTGATGAAAGAGGACTATATCATCCTCCCATTTTCGGTGCCCACTCCCATTCCTTTCAAGCTGGGCGACTACGTGGACCTGTCCGGCGTATTGGATGAGTCACTCGGCGGAAAGCTGGCGAAAATCTATGAGATAACTGACCTTCAGAAGCCGACCTATAACTCTTCCACCGGAGGGTATGACTACGAGCTTCAGATGAACGCCTACTACTGGAAGTGGAAGAACAAGATTTTCAAGTACACGCCGGAGCATGCAGGAAATGAAGCGTCATGGTCTCTTACTGCATCCCTTGATGTACAACTTGGTGTGTTTCTTCGTAACCTAAAGGCTTTAGGATATACCTATAAAGGAACAGACTTCACTTTCAGCATAGACGATACCGTAGAAAACAAGGCCGTAGCGATGACTTACGACAATATGAACCTGTTGGATGCCTTGTTTTCTATGGCGGGTGAGGATAAGTGGAACTGCGATTGCTGGATAACGGACAACGTGATTCATTTTGGGCGAAATGAGTTCGGAGATGCCGTTAAAATTGAGCGTGGTGTCGAAGCGTCGTCTATCACCCGCAGCGAAAGTCAGGGCACTTATGCCACCCGCATCTATGCTTTCGGTTCAACGAAGAATATCCCCACGAACTACCGTCCGACCGACGAGCAGACCGTGGTGAACGGTGTGGTCCAGAAGCGGCTTATGCTCCCTTCTGGAACCCCTTACCTTGACGCATACGAAGGAATGTCGCAGGAAGAAGCCATCGAGGACGTGGTAGTATTCGATGACGTCTATCCTCGTCGGGTTGGCACTTTATCCGACGTGCACACCCGCACCGAGGAAGTTGAGAATGAGGACGGCACAAAAGAGACCGTTACCTACTATCGTTATAAGGACACCGGGCTGGAGTTCAAGGAGGAGTATAAGTTAGAAGAAAATCTTAAAATCAGATTCCAGTCAGGTTTGTTGAATAGGCTGGAATTTGAGGTGCTATTCAACCCTTCACCCAAGGATGAGACCCGCGGTGAACAGCTTTGGGAAATTGTCAGGAACGAAAACTACGGCCGTCCGTTGCCGGATGATATGATGTACCCTGCCGACGGTGACGAGTATATCCTTTCCGGATTCGACATCCAACTTGTTTCCGACCAGTATATCCCTGCCGCAGAACGGGAACTGAAGGAGAAGGCGCAGAAGTATGCCGACAAGGTGAAGAAGGACGACGGTACCTATCCTACAACACTACGAAGTGATTGGGTTCATGAAGACCCGATTTCTCGCACGTTCGAGTTCGGGCAGAGAATCAATCTGGTTGACGATACCTATTTCGAGAATGGTCGCATCTCACGTGTCTTGGGCTGGGAAATGAACTTGGATATCCCTTGGGACAGCCCGGTATATACCATCGGTGAGAGTATGCCCTACTCACGTATCGGAGAAATCGAAGACAAGGTTGACTCCCTCACCTATAAGGGACATACATACACTGGAGGCGCCGGCGGAGTATATCTTATTAAGGTGAATGACAGCACTGCTGCCAGTGACAGCAATGCCTTCTCTGCACTACGTTCGATAAAAGAATTTGTTAGCAAGAGAAGAGAAGATACTGCATACGGAAAGATACATTTCCTGCAAGGTGCAGACTTCGGAAACTATAACGTTGGCGAAAGCGGCGGAACAGTGGATAGCGAAGGCAATGCAGAGTGGCTTACTGCCGTTATCCGTGAACTATTGCGCTCCGTCAGGTTTGTCGACGGTATGACCGGCGAAGGATGGAGGTTATGGATGGATGCACTGACAGGACTGAGCAATCTGACAATTGACAAGGTGACTATCCGACAGACACTGGTTGCCTTGGAGCTGCTCATACAGAAGGTACGCAGCATTGGCGGTCAGTTTGTCATCAGTGCGGCCAGCGGAAAGATTAAGACTGTTACGAGGGACGGAGACAACTATAAAATCACATTCGAGCAGGACAATGAGTTCGTTGCTAACGACCTGATGCGCTGTGCAGAGTTCACCGGCGCATCCCTGCGAGGCTATTGGGTAGAAGTCTCTTCATCTGATGGTAATGGCATCACTATACCCGTCAGAGAGTTTGGTGGCGTGGAACCGAAGGAAGGAGACGAATGTGTATTGATGGGAAACACGCAGAACCGTCTACGCCAAAACCTGATTTCCATTGCGGCCACCGAAGACGGACAGCCGCGTGTGGACGTACTGGACGGTGTATGCGAAAAGAACTTCAACGGATGTCTGCGTGTTCGTCTTGGTAATCTTGACGGAATCAGTGACAGCAGGTTCCCGGCAGACAATCAGCCGCACGGTAACGGGTTGTATGGTGATAATGTGTACCTGATGGGGACGTTCGTTCTGACTACCGGAGAGGACATCCTGACTCGTTTTGAAATAACTGAAGGAAAAATCCATTCAGCCGTGGAAAGCTTGCGCAAGGAAATACGCGAAGAACAGAGCTATCTGGACAACAGCAGTTTTGCCGACGGCATGGACAAATGGAAGACGGGCAGCAAGGCTACGCTGTTCACCCTGGGCGGACGCTGGATCTGGGCGAACGGCGGTCCTTACGGTACGAAGCCGGACGGCCATGCCGAGATACGGACCGACGGCAAGGTGCCTTATGCCTATATCCGGAACAGCTATATCATGCAGAAACTGGAGGACTTCCGGCTGGTACCGGAGTACCGGCAGACGAACAGCCAGGGCGAACGGGTGCCCGGCGTGGTGTATCTGTCGTTCAGTTACCGGGTAGTCAAGGCCGGACGGTTGAAAATCGAATTTGTGGGTGCTGACAAGACTGGGTTTGAAAACTTCAACATGTTCGGCCATGAAGAAGACCTGCCCGTTGGCGGCGAGAAGATGTTCACGCTGGACGGCCTTTGGAACGGTACGGGAGACTTCAAGCTGTCGTTTACGGGCGTGATTTACATTTCGCTGCTGGTATTCTCTACCAACAAGGCGGATGCACTGGCCTATAAGTACCGGACGCTGTTTGAACAAAGCGACCGGCTGGTGAAGATTTCAGCGGCGGTGTTTGACAAGGACGGTGAAGCTCTGAAAGAAACCGGACTGGTGGTGAAGCCGGAGGGAAGCGGTATCTATATGCAGACCGCAGACGGCAAGCTGGCCCTTATCGGGGTTGGCCTGGAAGAGGAGGACGAGTACGGCCATACGCGCACCGTCGTCAAGCTGACAGGTGACAACATCCGGCTGGAGGGTGACCTGACGGCCAACGGCACGTTTCATGTGGACGAGGACGGGGCTGTGCATGCCAACAAGGGTACGATAGGTGCTTTCAGCATGAACGGATACTGGCTGGAAAACACGGACGGAAACGAAGCAGCGGTCAGTATAAAGAGTTATCATACCGAGTATTCCCATGACGGAGAAATCAAGGTGCTGGACAATGAGGCATCTTTGGGCAATACGCTGCCTGCAAACGCAGGAGTGCAGACAAACGCCATGTTCCGTAGCATTGGCAAGGACACCAACGGAAATGCGGCCATTATCCTTCAGGCCAGGAACTGTACCCGGAATGTGTGGGCCGGCGGTCTTGCGAACCTGGCCGTGGATGCCGAGGGCGGTTGCCGGTGGCGCATGAACGAGGGTGACCACTGGTGTATGCCCGGTTTCCTTCTATGGCTTCATATCGACGTTTCCCGTGACTTCAAGCTCACGACACAGACTTTCGGTAACGGGCTGGAAATGTACAATGTGAATGTCGTGCAAAATGAGAACAACCAGAGAGGGCAGAACTATGTGTACGTATATTTCTACTGCAAGCACGACCGGGTCCGAATCTCTGCCATCTCTGAAGGGCAGGACTGGGAAGAGTCCGGTAAGTGGGGGTTGACCCCCTGCTGTGAGGGTATCTATACCGACAAGGTGGCCAGTAACGGCCTGACTCGGAAAAAAGCCGTATTCTCCTTCTGGAAAGGCGGTGACAAGTTTGTCCCCAACCATGCGACCTTTTTCTTTTTCGGGGAGCCGAGTGACGGACTGGAATATTAACGATAAAAACGAATGAGTATGGCAGAAATGACGCAAGAAGAACTGGTTCAGGAAGTGCTGGACCGTGTGCTTCAGTCCTCTACCGGTGTGGAGGATCTGGAAACCGTCACCTCGCTGAGCGGTGTGAAATCACTGCCCGGCGAGAAGGACGGAAAGATGGTGAACGTCCCCCTGGAACTGATAGGGAAACCTGCGAGCGATGCCGCCGCCCGTGCCGAGGCTGCCGCCAAGAAAGCGGAAGGAGCCGTAGCCGGACTGGAGGAAAAGACCCAGGCCGCCACGGAAGCCGCAACCAAGGCCAACGAAGCGGCAGCCAAGGCAGAAAATGCCGCAGCCAAGGTGGAACAGACTACGGCAGCAGCCGTCGGCGGGGCTACTGCACGCTTTTCCTCATGGATGGAAACCGGGAACGTTTTACCTGACAAGTGTACCAAGCCGGGCGGCAGCGTGGTGTATGTGGCCGGTGCCGGGAAATTTGCCTACCACATGGACTCCACCCTGTACGGGGACTGGGACGTGGCGGGAGTACCCCCTGCCGGCATGTTCATGAATGCGGACCGGACAGCCATCCTGCCGGACAAGCTTTACCTGCTGGGCGATGCGATATATACCGGCACGGGAGGCGCTCTGAAACTTCTGGCCTACCGGCATGAGGTGATGAGCGAGGAAGCCTATGAGGCACTGCAGGACAAGGATGCGAATACGCTGTATCTGATTTATGAGGAGGAGTGACGATGATAACCATAGGCGGTAAGGAAATAACGGCTGCGTATGTGGGAAAACGTGCCCTGTCGGCTGTCTATGCCGGGGCAAGGCTGGTATGGTCTGCAATCAGCAGCTGTTTCGGACTTGGATACTGGAAAGGCGACGAGCCGTGGAACGGGTCGGACGCATGGAACGGTAGCAGTAAAACTGATAAATGAATGATTATTATAAAAGGACAGTATTATGGCAAAAAGGAAAATAAGCGGAATCATCAACGCGACTGAACATCCGATGAATCTTGAAACACCATGGAATCAGAAACAGCCGGACGGCACCTATCATGCCTATGCAGGCGATGACATCGAAGCGTTCCTGAAGAAGGAACTGTCAAACCGTACCCCTACCGAGGAACTGGTGAGCGGCGAGACGAAACCTCCTACATCCGGAACGGTGTTCGATGCGATGGTGGGTACGGTGACGGACGTGGATGTGCAGGACAGCGAGGACGGCACTCAGTATGTGATGACGGTGAAGCAGAAGGATAACCAGGGTGGCGAGAGCTCGAAGGAAGTGCGCTTTTCCAAGTACACGGATGACGACAAGGTGGTGGTGAACATCGACCTGACGGACAGTGGCGGCGCGGGACTTCCCTCGCAGCAGTACCTGGCACTGGGAAGCGGCTTTGTGGTGAAATACTCCGTGGGTGTGGGTACTGCCGGTGGCGGTACGGTGGACGGCTACAGCGACCTGAAAGCCCGCGTAATCGTGAAACGCGGTTCGACCGTGATCAGTGAGTTCCAGGATGCGGAATTTGTGGGTGTGACAGCCGGACAGAGCTACACCTTTGACGCATCGCCCTACCTGACGGATGCCACCGCCTATACCGTGCAGGTGGAGGCGCAGGCTACCTACCAGGGCGGCATGCTGATGAAGACGGCCACGGCCAAGGTGACCATGGTGGCCATGACGCTGGAGACGACTTACTCGGTGGGCAACGGACTGGCCGACGGCGGGTACCGGAACGACGTGAACATCCCCTTTACGGCCAAGGGTACGAGCGGCGAGAAGAACATCTACTACCGTGTGAACGGCGGACAGGCCTTTACCCTTGGTCTTTCGGCCGGCAGCGGGGTGCAGCAGAAGAACGTGACTATCCCGCTGACGCAGATGCAGGAAGGTACGAACGTGGTGGAAGCCTACGCACAGCATGAGAACTCCGGTGTGGTGAGCCGGGTGCATTACATTACGCTGCTGAAGGCAGGCGGAGGTGTGACAGCGTATGCCGGCCTGATGTTCAGCCACCGGGCAGCGGGGTTCCAGCGTGACTGGAAACACCCGGTGCTGGAGGCAGAGCAGTTCACGGCATGGAGCTTTTCGTATGCCGGCTATGACCGCGATGCGTACACGGCCCGCGTGAAAGTAACGAACCAGGGCAGTGTGGTGAAGGAAGACCTGCTGCAGCGCGGCGAGACCGGAAACTATGGGCGGACCAACGTAAATGTGGAACCGCTGGACTACCGTGTGTCGTGCGGTGATGCCGTGCTTGAGGTGAGGGTGAACACCACATCGCACCCCGACATTGAAGCTACGCTGGCACCGGATGCGGTGTGTACGTTTGATGCTTTCGGGCGAAGCAACACGGAAAACAACCCGGCAAGCTGGGTGAGCGGTGACAAGCGCATGGAGTTCCGGGACGTGCTTTGGAGCGTGAACGAATACGGGGCAGGAAGCGGCTGGCACAAGGACCGCCTGCTGCTGGCCGGCGGTGCAGGCATGACCCTGACCGCTGACGGTGGGTACCGCCCCTTCAACGAGGCGGACAAACCCGAAGGCTTTGCTATTCGTGATGTGGGCATGACGCTGGAGATAGAATACAGCACGGCGAACGTGACGGACACGAATGCGGAACTGATCACCTGCCTGGGGCAGCTGGACAACGGCAACCGGTACGGGCTGATTGTGACTCCGGAAGAGGCCAAGTTCCTGACCGGTGTGGTGACCGAGGCGATGGATGCCGGACAGGTGCTGCGCTATGAGGACTCGGTGGGTACCAAGTTCCAGCCGGGCACGAATATCCGCATTACCTACGTGTTCTATCCGAACGTGCAGACCAACGAACAGCGCACGCTGATCGGTTTCTATGTGAACGGTGAAGAGTCGGCTGCTTCCAAGTGGCTCGACAAGGTGAATTTTGACATCCAGAGCCAGCTGGAGTTCAAATCGGCAGGTGCCGACCTGAACGTGAAGAGTGTGCGCATCTACAACAAGGCGCTGACCTCTGACGAGGTGCTGAACAACTACATCGTGGACCGCAACCACCTGGAAGATGCCGACGGGGAACCGGGCGTGCGCTCGCTGGATGAGGACAACCGCGTGCTGAACGAGGGGGACACGGTGAGCATGGAGAAACTGATGGGACTGATGAAGAAACGCCGGAACTCGATCCTGGTACTGATAGGCACGGGCAGCGTGGGCAGTGAAGTGCCGAGCGAGAGCGACACGCTGAACGTGATGGATGCGCTGGCCCAGCTGAACAACAAGAAGGCCAACAAGCTGTGCCGGGAAGTGAGATTCTACAACGGCGAGAACCGGGCGCTGGACTGGATAGCCCGTGACATATATCTGCGCATCCAGGGTACCAGTTCGGTGAACTATGCCCGCAAGAACCTGCGCTTCTACTTCCAGAAGACAGCCAGCGGATATACGGCACGGATGAGCTACGGCGAGATAGACGGCAACGGGCAGCAGAGCAATCCGACAGCTACGGAGGGCAAGAAGAACCTGTTCCGGTTGCGGGGCAACTCGGTGGGCGCGAAACTTGCCTGTGCGAAATGTGACTTTTCCGACTCCTCCATGACGACCAACACGGGCGGTGCGAAGTTCATTCATGACGGCATGAAGGAAATGGGAATCCTGACCCCTGCCCAACAGTATGCCGCCGACCATGCAGATACGTGCAAGGAAGATATACGCTCGGCCATTGACGGCTTGCCCTGTGACCTGTTTGTGGCCAAGAGCGTGGATGAGGATCTGACCTATTACGGCCAGTATAACATGAACAACGAGAAGAGCGACAGCTACCCGATATTCGGTCAGGACAAGACTATCGGCGGCGAGCAATGGGGAACCGGCGACACCCTGAACTACCTGCAGGCGAACGGCGACCAGCCGAAGGAATACCTGCCCATCTGCATCGAGACGCTGAACAACTCGAATGACCTGTGCCTGTTCCGCTGGCTGCCGTCCACGGAGCCCGACCATACGGACTTCATGGATTTCAACTTTGACGGCGGTTTCGAGTTCAACCACCCGAAAGACGTGTTCTGGAACGACGGCGGTGGCGATGCCGAAGAAGAACCGAACATCAAGGAACACTTGGGCACCGGTGACAAATATGACAAGATGTACAAGGCCCTGGACCGCATGATGGGCTTCCTGTACAGATGCGTGAAGGAAACGCCTGCCGGCAAGAATCTGACCTATAACAGGGAGTCGCACACGTTTGACGGGGTGGACTATGAGGATGACGGCAACAGGTTCCCGACCGCGAAATGGGTGAGCCCGACCTTCAGGGAGGAAGCGGGGAAGTATTTCAACCTGCCCAATCTGGCTGCCTACTACCTGTATGTGCAGTTCAACCTGGGCGTGGACCAGCTGGCAAAAAACATGCTGGTGCGGACGTGGGACGGTGTGATGTGGTGGATAACCTATTACGACGGGGACTGCCAGCTGGGTTCGGACAACAAGTCGTTCCTGACCGGTAAGTATGACGACAACCGGCAGACGAAACGCGACGGTGCCTACGTGATGCAGGGGCACAACAGCTGGCTGTGGAACCTGATACTGGGCAATATGGGCAATCTGCTGGAAGAAGTAATGACCAAGGGCGTGAACGGCGGAACCAGCTTCATGAGTGCCTTCAGTATCCAGAAAGCCATTGACCATTTCGATACCGAGCAGATGAAGAAGTGGTGCTCGCGCCTCTATAACAAGTCCGGCATATTCAAGTACGTGTATCCGTTCCTGAACGAAATGCCGGTGGGTGCGGACGGTGCGAAACAGACCTATCCGCAGATCTACGGTCTGAAGGGTTCGTTGAAAGCGCACCGGAACTACTTCATCCAGCGCCGGTACGACCTGAAGCAGGTGGAGTACGGCTATGTATCTACGCTGGGTGCCCAGTTCTACCAGAGTACGGCATCGCTGGACAAGGCTTATAAGCTGAAACCGATGCAGTACCGGCTGACCATCCCGTACCGTGTGCAATTGTCCACCAGTAACGGCGTACAGGCTGACAGCGGTGTGGTGGATGCGGACGTGCTCCATTCCCTGCAGCTGACCCGTTCGTTCGGCGAAAATGACCCGCTGAAGATTATCGGTGCAGCCAAAATCAAGGAGCTGGTGTGGCATGAAGATGCGTTCGCCATCGGGTTCAACTTCGGTCTGCTGACCTCACTGGTAAAACTGGACATGAGCGTGGAGAAAGCCAGCGGGTACCGGAACGGCTCGTTCATGGCTTCGACGAACGGGATGCTGCTCCTGGAAGAAGTGAACATGCGGAATAACCTGCTGGGCCGGAACGGGGACAACGGAAACGTGGCCACCCTGGATTTGAGCTGGCAGGGACGCCTGAAGAAACTGGACGTGAGAGGTACGGGGCTGACCCGTGTGAAACTGGCCACCGGTGCGCCCGTTGTGCAGTTATGCCTGCCGGACACGATTGAGGAACTGTTCCTGGAGTATCTGACCAAGCTGCAGGACAGCGGCCTGGTGCTGGATGGCATCAACAACGTACGCGGCTACCGCTATACGAACTGCCCCGGCATCGACGGGTTTGCCATGCTGGAACGCCTGCACCAGGCCAGACTGAACGGCAGCGGCAAGCTGGAGCGCTTCGTGCTGGAGATAGACCGGGAAGACGACGGAACCCTGCTGAAGAAGTATTACGACTACGGAACGTATACACAGACGGGTGCCGTGGATGACCGGCATTCGGGACTGAGGGGCAAGCTGACCCTGACGAAGTATCTGGCCGATGAGGAACTGGAGAAGTATGCCGCCCGTTATCCGGAACTGACCATCAAGCAGCCGCCCTATACGATGATCGAGTTTGACGACAGCGTGGCCGACGATGCCAATGTTTCGAACCTGGACAACAAGACGGGGTACAAATTCGGCAATACGTACAAAATGAGCGGGCATGTGAATGCCATCCTGTCCAAGCGCCACCGCGTATTGGCCAAGGTGACGAAGATGCCCACGAGCCGGAAGGTGGAGATAGCCGGGCAGCAGGTGGAAGTGAACAACCCGGACGGGGAGATGACCTATTTCCCCCTGCATGACGAAAGCTCGAACTTCTATGCCGATGCGGAGGATATGAACGACTGTACGGTGGCGAAGCTGGACGGCAGCGAGGGAGACTGGATGATGTATGAGCCGTTTTACTGGAGCAAGGGTATCAATGACTATCTGAACAACAAGAAGTATGCCTGCTACAGTAGCTACCCGGAGGATGAAATGCCCCCTGTTCCGGAGGCGACGGTACTGACGCTGGATGCCATCAAGGAAACGCATGGCGGCTGGCTGGGTGAACGCAAGATCATGAGCGGAAAGCCTACGTTGATGGAATCCTATACGACTGACAAGGCTTATTCGGTATGTAAGGTGGATGTATCCGGCTACAGACGTGTCCGCTTTCCGAGCGTTCCCGGTACGGGGCTTATCGGCAGTGTGTTTGTGGATGATGCAGGAAACATCCTGAAGAGTATTGTGGTGCCGACCATCGGCTTGAAGTTTGAGGCCGGCATGTATCTGATAACAGACGTTCCGGAGCGTGCGACCGCCCTGCATTTCTCCATTCTGAACACGGCTGAGTTTGACTGCGTGGTGCTGAGCCACAGCGACAAGATAGAGGACATGGAACCGGATTGGGTGGCCAATGAGGAGCATCTGTGTGCCGTTGTGGGCAGTTCGGTGGTGGGCAGTAAACTGCGTGCCTGCATCACCGGAGCTTCGACCACGGCAAGTATGACCTGGACGGACTTCCACTACTACAGCCAGCAGCGGGGTATGCAGCAGATAGATGCGCTGATGCACAGCCGCATCGCGAACCTGAGCTATGCAAAGTACGGGCGCAGGGATATGCAGGAACAATGCGGTGCCGGTCAGCATAACAATAACCGCACAACAGGCGGAACGGCCGAACACGGGATGACAGACACCATCGGCTACGATGAAGCGTATGTCATTAACAACAAAATCACGAATTCGCTGATTGACGGCCTGGTGCACCAGTATGCCTGGTATAAGAGTCGGGACGAATACGGACAGGCGACTGTGGTGCAGGTGAACAATATCTGCTGCCTGGGCTATGAGGACATCTACGGCAACAAGTATGACATGATGGACGGCGTGGATCTGCCGAACGACAGCGGCAATGTGGGCAAATGGCGAATCTGGATGCCGGACGGCACGGTGCGCTGGGTGCAGGGCAAAACGGCCAGTGACCAATGGATAACAGGCGTGGCACACGGCAAGTATATGGACCTGGTTCCGGTGGGTAATCTGAACGGATCGTCTTCTACCTACTATACCGATAAGTACTGGATAAGCACCGCTATATTCCGTGTGGTCTATCGCGGGTTCTGCTATGCGAGCGCGAATGGCGGTTTATCGTATGCGAGTGCGAATTACGATGCTACGAATGCGAACACGAATGTCGGCTCGCGTCTGGCCTTCCGCGGAAAACTCGTCAAAGCGTCGAGCATCGTGGCGTATAAGTCGTTAAGCGAAAAAGCGTGAGCGTAGCGAAATATTTCCGGCGAAGCCGGTCGATTTTTTGATAAATGGCCAACTATGCCATATTGTGGTGATACAATAGCGTTTTTGTTTGGTTTGTGAAGATATTGCTTACCTTTGTACCAGAAAGGCGGCGTCTCCCAATAGGCCGTGTGGTCTATCGCGGGTTCTACAATGCGAGCGCGAATGGCGGTTTATCGTATGCGAATGCGAATAACGATGCTACGAATGCGAACACGAATGTCGGCTCGCGTCTGGAATTAATAAATCGGCGTACAGCGCCGGGGACGTGTCCCCAATGCGGTGCCGAGGGAGATAAGCCACAGCAACAGCGCATGGCCTGTTCGGCCAGTAAGTCGGAAAGCTGAAAAATCACGTGGCGGGTGGAGTTTGGTAGGCCCTAAATGGGTTCGAAGAAGTCAGGCCCGGAGGAAGGAAGGCCTATACCTTCCATAAAAACAAGAAATATGCGCAGAGAAGGTTACATTGTAGAAGAGGTTGCAGATTATTCCAATATGTCATCCTCGTTTGACCAGGTCCTACGCGGTTCCAACCGTAAAAATAGCCGCCAGGGACGCTATCTGCTTGCGCATAGGGAGGATGTCATTAAGGAACTTTCCGGTCGGATAGTATCCGGTACCTATACCGTAAAGGACTACCGTGAGCGCACTATATGTGAAGGTGGAAAAATCCGACGGATACAGGTTCTGACGATGAAAGACCGCATTGCCGTTCATGCAGTCATGTCTGTTGTTGACCGGCATCTGAAAAAACGGTTCATAAGAACGACCTCCGCCAGTATTAAGAATCGCGGTATGCACGACCTGATGGCCTATATTCGCCGCGATATGTGTGAAGACCCGGAAGGTACACAGTATTGTTACAAGTTCGATATCTCCAAGTTCTATGAGAGTGTTGGACAGGATTTCGTGATATATTGTGTCCATCGAGTTTTTAAGGACCATAAGCTCATCTCCATGCTGGAGAACTTCACCCGTCTCATGCCAAAGGGCATCAGCATCGGGCTTCGCTCCTCGCAAGGGCTGGGCAACCTGCTTTTGTCTGTATATTTAGACCATTATTTGAAGGATAAGTACGGTGTCCGTCATTTCTACCGATATTGCGATGACGGTGTCGTGCTTGGTGAAACGAAAGAGGAATTGTGGAAGATTCGTGATGCTGTTCATGGGCAGATGAACTCTATCGGGCTTACTATAAAGCCAAATGAAAGAGTGTTCCCCGTGGACGAGGGAATAGACTTCCTTGGATATGTGATTCGCCCGGATTATGTCCTGCTGCGTAAACGTATCAAACAGAAGTTTGCCCGAAAAATGCACGAGGTCAAGTCGAGAAGAAGGCGTCGTGAACTGGTAGCGTCCTTTTATGGGATGGCAAAACACGCCGATTGTAATAAGTTGTTTTATAAATTAACAGACAAAAAAATGAAATCATTTAAAGATTTGAATGTTTCGTACAAACCGGAAGACGGAAAGAAACGCTTCCCTGGATCGGTTGTCAGCATCCGGGAATTGGTAAACCTGCCTATCATAGTCAAAGACTTTGAGACGGGTATTAAAACAGAACAGGGTGAAGACAGATGCATTGTCGCCATTGAGAAGAACGGCGAAGCATGTAAATTCTTCACAAACAGTGAGGAGATGAAAAATATCCTTGCTCAAGTCAGAGAAATGCCTGACGGTTTTCCTTTTGAGACTATTATCAAAAGCGAGACTTTCGGCAAAGGTCGAACCAAATATGTTTTTACATGACATGAAACGAGTAGAAGGAAGTGCCGGAGTGTCGTTGCTGGAATGCACGAACCCGGTAAAAAATAAGTGGCGCGTCCGTTGGGACGTGGAAACGAATGAGGACGGCTCAGCTTCCTATATGGAAGAGGAGCTTGACCACAAACCGGATGCGGAGGAAATTCGCTTGCTTGTATCTAAATGGTACAATGACGAAACAGACGAACGTATTCTGTCCGGATTTGAATATGATGGTCAGTCTGTATGGCTGTCAAGTGAGAACCAGTTCAATTACAAAGCTGCTTATGACCTCGCTGTACAGACGAACGGACAGAATCTTCCTGTGACGTTCAAGTTCGGTGCGGGAGATGCTCCGTATTATCGGACATTCGATACGTTGGAAGAGCTTCAGAACTTCTATATGAAGGCAATGAGGCACATACAGGACGCCTTGTCGGAAGGTTGGAAAAAGAAGGATTTCTTGAATGTAAACTTATATTTTACATAATATTGCAGATAATATATTGATATTGAAAGAATAAACAATATATTTGTAAACGTAAATTTGTGAGAAGCCCATGAGCTTTATCCTTATCGGATGAGGTTCATGGGTTTTTTGTTTAATATAAAACTAAGATAATATGAAAGAACTGGATGATTTGGTGAAAAAGGTCGGGAACGACAAAGTCTTGCATTTCTTGGGTGGAGCATGGATTTGTGCAGTTATCTCATTTGTTGTCATGTTCCAAAAGTGTAACACAAGTTCGTGGGACAAGATCTCAAGTATTTTAGTTGGGACCTTAGTAGTTGTAGTTTTGTCTGTGGTAAAAGAAATCTTCCTTGATGATAAAGCGGATTGGATGGATGTAGTTGCCTCTGTTGCCGGATGCATAACAATTTTTGCAGCGGTTGTACTTGGATTATGGTTTAATTCATTGTCATAGCCTAAAATTCATTCTGACGATATTCATCAGTTTGAAACATTTTATCATTTGTTTGTTTTTAGCTTGTTCCCTTCTCTGTAAAAGGAAGGTAAATGAGTAGATTTGTGCGTAAATTATGAGCAGCGCCCATGAGCGTGTTCCATTGCAGGGATACGCTTGTGGGCGTTTTTTTGTTTAATTTAAAATCATAGTAAAATGAAAAGATTCGTATTCATGTGTGTCGCACTGTTGATGTGTGTAGTGAGTGTTTTCGCAGAGACTTCCGCTAATGTGGAAACTTCTGGCCCGGATTTTTTGACCGGATTTGCCAGTTTCACCGGACTTGTGACCGTAGTGGTGCCTTCCGTAGTAGGCTTTATTGCCTCAAAGTTGCAGAACCCAATGAACAAGTGGGTTTCAATGTGGGTGACGGCTGCTGTCGGCGTAGTTGTTACCTTTTTCAGTTGGTGGATGAATCTCGGCTTTCCGCCTTCGGATGCGAGCATTTGGGTAGTGGTGATTGATGCGTTATTCGTAGCCCTGGCATCGACTGGAATTGTATCAGTGGCAACAAGCGAATGGCTGGCCAAGTTGTTCGGTAATAAGGCTAAGGAGTGATGCAGAACCTGATTACCATCATAGCCCCGCAGCTTCTTGTTGCCGGGGCTTACTCCTTTGTTGGTGAGATAAGAAGCGTTGTCTTTGAGCTTCGCTGGATGCTTGTCTTCATTGTAGCCATGATTATAGCAGATTTTGTCCTGGGTATCATTGACAGCGTGGTCAAGCGAGGAGAGGATTTCCGGTTTAGCAGGGCTGGCCGCCGGACGATGTGCAAGTTCATCGAATATAATTCGTATCTGGTGCTGGGATTCGGTTTTGGTGTTGCTATCCTCCAGCCTGTAGGTATTTGTTCCTATACGGTATCGTCAATGTGCGGACTGGGAATAGCTATTGTATTTGAATTTGACTCAATCATGGAACATGTGTGTGAAATTCATGGAATCAAGAATAAGGTTTCCATTAAGCGGCTGCTGGTCGGTTACATTAAGAAGAAGTATGCGGCAGCAGGAGAAATCATTGAAGAAGTAACTAAAGAAGAGAAGAAATGAATAAGATAGATGCTATTATAGTCCATTGCTCGGCCACGAAAGCCGGGCTGGACATCGGAAAAAAAGAGATTAATCAGATGCACGTATCCCGTGGCTTTCAGTGTATTGGGTACAACTACGTTATCCGGCTGGATGGTACGGTAGAAGTTGGTCGTTCGCTCACTATAGACGGCGCTCATTGCAATTCTAAGGGATTTAGCGGTGTGTCGTATAATAAGCACAGCATTGGTATCTGCTACATTGGTGGGCTGGATGCAAACGGTAAGGCTGCTGACACACGGACGCCGGAACAGAAGAAAGCGCTGGCAAAGCTGATTAAGGAACTCTGTAGCAAGTATGAAATTGTGGAAGTTTTGGGGCATCGTGACACATCGCCTGACCTGGACGGAGATGGAATCGTTGAACCTGAAGAATGGACAAAGATGTGTCCTTGCTTCGATGTGCGTGCGGAATATCCGTTCATTCCTGAAATTGTAGTCAAGCCATGAAATACTTACCATATCTTTTAATAACTGTACTGGCTTTCGGTTTAGGATGGTGCAGCCGTTCACCAACTAAGGGGAATATCTGTAATTCCGATACCATTACATCAGTCCATGTGGTCACAAAGGTCGATGTGGATACAATGTACATTCTGTCTCCGCAAGCTTACATCGCCTGGATTGATAACTCTGATACCATTTATGTGAGCGAAACCTGCTGGCACCTGCGTGAGTATAAAGAGTATCAGGATAGCAACTACTATGCAAAGGTTAGCGGCGTGGCTCCACGGCTGGATGAAATCAGAGTCTATCCAAAAACGGTGACACAGTACGTGTATAGAGATAGAATCGTGTCAAATACGAAAAAGAGATGGGGATTTGGTCTATCAGCCGGATATGGTATCGGGCGGAATGGTTTGTCCCCAGTATTAGCCGTAACGGTCAATTACAACTTGTGGGAATGGTAATATTAGTAGAAAAAAAGTTATCAATTTATTTGCAAATAGTAGAAAAATAGTTATCTTTGCACCATCCACATAGCAGAAATGCTATTTCGTTAAATAATAAATAGTTTTTTTATGAAGGTAAAAAAAGTAAAGTCCGTGAAGGATTTATTAGAAGCGAATGGGTGGAAATATTCAAGGACCAAAGGTGATCATGCTATATACCGGAAGGAAGGTGCTCCTCGCTCCATCCCAATTCCTGGTAAAGACAATGATGAAGTTGCCATTGGGACATTGATGAGCATCTTACGACAGGCTGGTTTAAAAGAGTCTGATTTCGATAAGATTTGACACCCGATTAGGACAGCAGGATGAAGATTAGCACATCCTGCTTGTCTAATAGGTGTATAAAGGCTTACTTACTTATTTGAAACTATATATAAGCTAAACTTCTACACAAATTGAATTATGAAAGCTTTGACTGTTATCATTGAGAAAACTGAAAACAATTATTCAGCTTATCTCGCAGAGGTCGATGGTATTGTCGCTACTGGGCACAATATTGATGAAATCAAAGCAAACATTGTTAATGCTATTAATGCATTACTTGAAGATTGCCAAGAATATGGAGATGAAATTCCTGAAGAGCTTAAGGGAGAGTATTCATTGACCTTTAAAATGGATGTAAAATCATTTCTTGAATTTTACACAGGGATTTTTACAAAATCTGGACTTGAACGTATAACAGGTATTAATCAAAAACAATTATGGCATTATGCTTCTGGTAGTCGTAATCCAAGACCAGAACAAGTTATTAAAATCGAAACAGCACTTCACAAATTAGGTGAAGAATTAATATCTATAAATTTATAGGTAGCTGTCCTAATCGCTTCTAAAATTTATATAATGCGGTGTTCCAACAGGTTGGTTCACCGCTTTTTTATATCTGAATAGTCAAAAAAATCGGACTAGTTGACAGTTTTAGAAAGATATACACGAATGGGATACTTTTATAATAGTCATATCTGTAATTATAGAGATTGTATATGAAATGAAGAAATTTTTAACTTTGCAGTGTAGAAGTTTGCTTTTATTAGCAAACGAAAGCCCCGACCAGATTAATATCTGGAAGGGGCTTTTCCATTACCCTCTCATCATCATAATATCAGAACGTAGTTCGATATATTCTTTATACTTTTCCGGGTTGTCCACGTAATCAATCACACGAGATATGGCCATATCCGCCTGTTTCTGTCGGACTTTCGTATAGTATCGGATAACTCCCTTTGATTTGTCCGAATGGCCCAGACAGTAGTCTATTATACCGTCAGGAATACCTATTTCAGAGGCATACTGCGCGAAAGACTTGCGGGCTGAATAGTAGACCACTTTTTCGGTTATTCCTAGATTCTTGGACAGCGTAGTAAGAGAACGGGTAATGTATCGTGAAAAATTTGGATAAGAGAACTTATACCCGAAGTCTAGTCTTCCAGTATTTCTATTCATCCATCGGTCTATTATCACCTTGGCCGGTTCCGGGATAGAGAAACTTATTGTCCTGGTACCAACAACCGTGTTTCTTGTCTTTACCCGGACATATTCAAGTGTATCCGTTCCTTTGAAATTCACCTGTAACAAATCTATCAGGTTTATTCCTCCAAGATAGAAAGACAGGCAGAACAGGTCGTGCGCCACCCGAAGTTTCCTCTCATCCGGATGGGCCAACCGTATTTTATTGAACGTTTCAATGGATAAATCCACTTCACGCACCTTTGATGCTGAGATGGAATAATTCAGGAAAGGATGTACATCGTACTTCACCAGTTGTCTTTTTATTCCCCTATTGATAATCGTCCTAGTACGCGACATCATCATTCCAAGAGTTGTATCCCCCACTCCTTTCTTTACCTTCAGGAACCTAGAGTACCCTTCTATCAGAACAGGCGTGATGTCTGAAAGGAGAATGTCACCCTTAGTGAACTCAGTAAAATACCGATTATTTCTTTCCAACAGGGAAGCATAACTTTTTCTCCCCTCTTCTTCGAGTTCAGATATGTATTTTCTGCATACATCCTGAAAAGTGGATGATTCCTTCGCAACAGCTGAATTCATAAGTATGTCTTTAAGCTGCCTGCAGGTATAAAGATTCTGATTACTTATTCTGTCCAGCCGCTCCTGATACTCATTCATCATCAAACGAAGTTTCGTGTTTATAAATGCCGCGTCAGGACGTTTAACGACCTGACCGTTCTTGAACTGATTTTCCTCTACGATAAAACGGGTAATAATGTAGCAGGTTTCATGTTTATGACGGACAGCAATTCTAATCTTATGACTTCCGTCCTTTAAAACCTTTGCTTTGAAAAGTGTAAGTGATAATGTTGCCATGACTGATTAAAATTAAGGATACGCAAAGGATACGCACAGAACCTCAAAAGTGAGATTCTCATCCTTTTTTTTAATCGTTTCTAAGGCTTTGAAGCTATCTAGTTAAAGAAGAAAAAGAGAAAACCTGAATTGACATATTGCCATTGATTTTCTCTTTTTACCGTGATTTCGTCGGGAGTCGAACCCGAAACCCTCGCCTTAGAAGGGCGATGCTCTATCCAGTTGAGCTACGAAACCATCCTTGTAATTTGTAAAGCTTTCAGTGATTCCGCTGCGATTCGAACGCAGGACCCACGCCTTAGAAGGGCGTTGCTCTATCCAGCTGAGCTACGGAACCATCCTTAATTGCGGTGCAAAAGTATGCTTTTATTTTGAATTACACAAATTATTCGGCGGTTTTATGCAAACCAGCAAACGGTTTTTATGTTTTCCGCACGCAAACCATAGGTTTTCCAGAGCGAAACCCTACGTTTTCCGGACGGGAAACATACAGTTCCGCACCGGAAAACATAGAAAGCTTCCAGGCATTTTCAGCATACCGCAGGAAGATTTCCGGATATACGTGCCACGGCTCTCCCCTCACTAATCGGCGGTTTCCTGCGGTTTTTCCGCGAAAATTCCGTAAGTTTGTGTAACGAAAACCCTAAAAACGACATCACACATGGAACAGCATCCCCAGCTTTTAGTCTACAAGGCTTCTGCCGGCTCCGGCAAGACCTTTACACTGGCGGTACATTATATAAGACAACTGATTGAAGACCCGTATGCCTACCGCAGGATTCTGGCGGTAACGTTCACCAACAAGGCGACGGCAGAAATGAAGGAGCGTATTCTGGAACAACTTTACGGCATTGCTACGGCCGATGAAGGTTCGGAGGGCTACCTGAAGGAGATTCAGAAAACATCAACCAAATCGGTTGAGGAAATCCGGGAATCGGCACGCGAAGCATTACGGCACATCATTCATGACTACAGCCGTTTCCGCATCGAGACCATCGACTCGTTTTTCCAGTCGGTGATGCGCAACCTGGCGCGTGAACTGGAGTTAGGGGCCAACTTGTCTATCGAACTGAACAATACGGAAGTGCTGAGCGATGCGGTGGATGCCATGATTGAGAAGCTGGACCGGCGCTCACCGGTGCTCTACTGGCTGCTGGAGTACATCGAGGAACGTATCGTGAACGACCGCCGCTGGGATGTGTCGAAAGACATCAAGGGATTCGGACAGAATATTTTTGACGAGAGCTACATCGAGAAGGGAGAAGGACTGCGCCGGAAACTGGCCGACCCGAACTTTATTCCTTCATACCGGGATGAGCTGAAAAGTATCCGCGAAGAGGTGCTAGAATTCATGAAGGGATTCAGCGAACAGTTTACGGGCTTGCTCGAAATGCACGGACTGACTCCGGCAGACCTGAAGAACGGCTCACGGGGCATCGGCAGTTATTTCAACAAGCTGGCCAACGGGAAACTGAGCGATGACATCCGCAATGCCACCGTGGAGAAGTGCCTGGAGAGCGAGGAAAACTGGACAACCAAAACGTCGGCCCATCGTGATGAAATCCGTTCGCTGGCTGCTTCGGAACTGATACCCTTGTTAGCGGAAGCGGAAAAACGTCGTCCGCAGAACAACTTGCTGCTCAACTCGTGCGACCTTTCGCTGCGTTACCTGAACAACCTGCGTTTGCTGGCGCACATTGACGAGGAGGTACGCTTGCAGAACCAGGCGCACAACCGTTTTCTGCTGTCGGATACCAATGCCTTGCTCCATAGCTTAATCAGGGAGGGAGACGCCTCGTTTGTCTACGAGAAAATCGGTACCACCATCGATACGGTGATGATTGACGAGTTTCAGGATACCTCACGCATGCAGTGGGAGAACTTTCACCTGTTGTTGCAGGAAAGCCTGGCGCAGAAGGAAGGCAGTCTCATCGTGGGCGACATCAAGCAGAGCATCTACCGCTGGCGAAGCGGCGACTGGAAAATTCTGGCGGGACTGGGCAATGACCGGAGTTTCCGCATCAAGGAATGTACGCTCGACACGAACTGGCGAAGTGAGGCGCGCATCATCCGCTTCAACAACGAGTTTTTCACGGCGGCCTGCCAGACACTGAACCGGCGCTATCAGGAGGAACAGGGCATGCCTTGCGCCCAACTGGAACAGGCGTACAGCGACGTGCGGCAGCGTTGTGCCAAGAAGGAGGAGAAGGGATTCGTAAAGGTGACCTTTCTGCAGGATTCCAAGGAGCGGCCTTACACGGAAGCGACCTTGAAGCAGCTGGCCGAGGAAGTGGAACGCCTTACGGCAGAGGGTATCCGCCTCAACGAGATGGCCATTCTGGTGCGAAAGAACCGGAGCATCCCCGACATTGCCGCTTACTTCGACGAACATACCCCCTACCGCATCGTATCCGACGAGGCGTTCCGACTGAGTGCATCGCTGGCAGTGAGCATGCTCATCGACGGACTGCGGTATCTTTCTTCGCCCGACGACCGCATCGCACTGGCACGGCTGGCGGTAGCTTATCAGCAAGGGGTATTGCACAAGGACATCAGCCTCAACACAGTGCTGCTCGACGACTCGTCCCGTTACCTGCCGGCAGCCTTCCAGTTGCAGGCAAACGAACTCCGTTTCATGCCGCTATACGAACTGTTAGAGAAGTTGTTCGTGCTGTTCGACATGCAGCTTATCGAGAAGCAGGATGCATATCTCTGTGCCTTCTATGATGCAGTGACGGAATACCTGCAGAACAACTCGTCGGAGCTAACAGCTTTCATCCGTTTCTGGGATGAGAAACTGAACGCGAAGACCATCCCGTCGGGCGAGATTGACGGCATCCGCATCTTGTCTATCCATAAGTCGAAGGGACTGGAGTATCACACGGTGCTGCTGCCGTTCTGCGACTGGAAGATGGAGAACGAAACGAACAACCATCTGATATGGTGCAGCGTGGCAGGCACGGGAAAGGAAACCGACATTCCGCCGTTCAACCGCCTGGACATCGTACCGGTGAACTATTCAGGTGCCATGGCGGAATCGGTGTATCACGACGATTACCTGGAAGAGAAATTACAGCTCTGGGTGGACAACCTGAATCTGCTTTACGTGGCGTTTACACGCGCCTGCAAGAACCTGATTATTTTCGCCAAAGCGGGACAGAAGGGCACGGTTTCAGAACTGTTGTACAACAGTCTGCCGATCATGCAGGAAGTGGAACTGCCGCTGGCACAGGAGAATCCGGAAGACGATGCAGTGGGCGAATACGGGGAACTCTGCACGGCGCACGATGAGAAGAAGGCGGGCAAATCCAACCGGCTTTCGTCGCCCCGCGAGGGAGTGCCCGTGAAGATGGAAAGCATCGAGACACACATCGAATTCAAGCAGTCAAACCGTTCGGCCGACTTCATTCAGGGTGATGACACGGAGGACACTCGCGGACAGTACATTCGTCAGGGACAGTTGCTGCACCAGGTGTTTGCCCACATCGAAAAGGCGGACGACCTTCCTTCGGCACTGGAACGGCTGAGCTTCGAAGGGGTGTTCGAATCGGATGAGCAGAAGCAGCAAATTCAGGGACTGGCGCACTGGGCCTTGCAGCATCCTTCCGTGAAAGACTGGTTCAGCGGTACGTGGGAGCTTTACAACGAGTGTGCCATTGTCTACACCGACGAGCAGGGACAGATGCAGACACGCCGCCCCGACCGCGTGATGCGGAAAGACGGGCAGGTGGTCGTGGTGGACTTCAAGTTCGGAAAGAAGAACGAAGCTTACCGCGCGCAGGTGCAGGAGTACATGGATTTGCTCACGCAGATGGGCTACACCCACATCCGGGGATTCCTCTGGTATGTGTTTGCTAATGAACTGGAAGAAGTGACGCTTCCAGCCTGAATTTATTTTTTCACAACGATATTTCGACAATGCAATATATGGAAACTTTTTTGAAGCAGGTGGCCGCCGATTTGTACCGGAAGATGAACGGAGACTTCACGAAGGTGGCTGTGGTTTTCCCGAACAAGCGTGCCAGCCTCTTTTTCAATGAATACTTGGCACAGGAATCCGACCGCCCGGTATGGTCGCCGGCCTACGTGAGCATCAGTGAGCTGTTCCGCCAGTCGTCGCAATGGGTGACGGGCGATTCCACCAAATTAGTGTGCGACCTCTACAAGGTGTTCCGTGAAATAACAGGCAGCAAGGAGAGCCTGGACGAATTCTACTTCTGGGGCGAGATGCTCATCAGCGACTTTGACGATGCTGACAAGAACATGGCCGACACCAAAGCGCTGTTCAGCAACTTGAAGGACCTGAACAAGCTGACGGGCGAATATGACTTTCTGGAGGAAGGACAGAAGGAAGCATTAAGTCAGTTTTTCCGTAATTTCTCCATCGAGCAGGTGACGGAACTGAAACGGCGTTTCATCTCATTGTGGGACGTGCTGGGCGACATCTATACGCAATATAAAGAATTGCTCCGCGAGCAGGGCATCGCCTACGAAGGAATGCTCTACCGCGAGGTGACGGAGACCATGGATGTGCAGCAGTTTCCCTACGACAAATATGTGTTCGTGGGATTCAACGTGCTGAATAAGGTGGAACAAACCCTGTTCAGCAAGTTGCACGAGGCAGGAAAGGCCCTGTTCTACTGGGACTATGATACCTTCTACCTGAACAAGCATCCGCACGAGGCAGGCGAGTTTATCCGCCGCAACCTGAAGAATTTCCCCTCGGAATTGCCGCCTTCCCTGTTCGACCACCTGAACCATCCGAAAGAAATTACCTTCATCGAATCGCCTACGGAGAACGGACAGGCACGCTACTTGCCGCAATGGATTCGGGAGAACCTGACGGAGAACGAAAAGGAAACGGCCGTGGTGCTCTGCAACGAGGCCATGCTGCAACCTGTGCTTCACTCACTACCGGATAACGTGCGCCACATCAACATCACCATGGGTTTCCCACTCTCGCAGACACCGGCCTACAGCTTCGTAAAGACGTTGCTGGAACTGCACATTGCGGGCTACAATTCCCGCAGCGGACGTTACCAGTTTGCCGAAGTCATCAGCGTGCTGAAGCATCCGTACACGCAACTGCTTTCCGAAGAAGCCGCTCCGCTGGAAAAGGAACTGACGGAAAAGAACCGCTTCTATCCCCTGCCCTCGGAACTGGAACGGGACGAAGCCTTGTCGCTGCTGTTCAAACCGTGCAGCCACAACCTGGAGCTGTGCAAACGGCTGGCCGACATCTTGAAGCAGGTGGCACAGCTGTATCGCAAGCAGGCAGCCTCCACCAGCGATGCCCTCGACCAGCTCTATCGCGAAGCCTTGTTCAAAAGCTTCACCATGGTCAACCGCTTCCATGCCCTGCTTGAAAGCAAGGACCTGGAGGTACAACCTGCCACCTTCCACCGCCTTCTGGTACGCGTCATGTCGACAGCCAGCATTCCTTTCCACGGAGAGCCGGCCATCGGTATGCAGGTGATGGGGGTACTGGAAACACGTAACCTGGATTTCCGTCATGTTATTCTGCTGTCGGTCAACGAAGGCCAGTTACCCAAGGCGGGTGGTGATGCTTCGTTCATCCCCTATAACCTGCGCAAGGCGTTCGGCATGACGACCATCGACCACAAGATTGCAGTCTATGCCTACTATTTCTACCGTCTGCTGCAACGGGCAGAGAAGGCTACGTTACTCTACAACACGGTGAGCGACGGCATGAACCGGGGAGAGATGTCGCGCTTCATGCTCCAGCTGCTGATTGAGTGGGGTTATTCCGTACAGCGGAAACAACTGGAGGCAGAGCAGTCGCCCATTGCTTCCTCCCCCATCTGCATCCCCAAGTCGCCCGACATCATGAAACGGATGCAAAGCGTATTCGACGTGCGAGTAAATCCGAAAGCCCTTCTTTCCCCGTCAGCCCTGAACTGCTACCTGGACTGTCCGCTGAAGTTTTACTATAAATACGTCGCAGGACTGGCAGCCCCCGAAGAAGTAAGTGCCGAAATCGACTCGGCCAAATTCGGAAGCATCTTTCACTACGCCGCCGAACACATCTACAAGGAACTCACGGCACACGGAAAAGTCATCAACAAAGACACCTTGGAAACCCTGCTCCAGGAAGAAGTGAAACTGCAGAATTACGTGGACAACGGGTTCAAGGAGCTGTTCTTCCACCTCCCTGCCGACGAGCGTCCAGAGTACAACGGAGTACAACTCATCAACTCCGCCGTGATTCTGCGCTATATCCAGCAGCTGCTTCGCAACGACCTGCGCCACGCTCCCTTTACCTTCGTAGGCTCCGAACAACGGGTCATGGAGGACGTAGAGATACAGACACCCAAGGGAGCCATCCGCTCGCGCATGGGAGGTATCATCGACCGCATGGACAGCAAGGACAACGTGCTCCGCATTGTGGACTACAAGACGGGAGGCAAGGCTGACACCCCGCCCAGCGTAGAATCACTGTTCACGCCCGGCCCCAAACGTTCCAATTATGTGTTCCAGACTTTCCTGTATGCGGCTATCGTGTGCCGGAAACTGCGTGAACAAAACGATGACCGGAAGGTTGCTCCTGCCCTGCTCTACATTCACCGCGCTGCGGCAGAAGATTACTCACCCGTCATCCAGCTCAAGGAATCGTACAACAAAACTACTCCCGTGGAAGACTTTTCATTGCTGGAAGAAGAGTTCAGAACCCGCCTACAGGCACTTCTGGAGGAGATTTTCAATCCTGACCTGAGTTTCAGTCAGACGGAAGAGGAAGACCGGTGTACTTATTGTGATTTCAAGGAAATATGTAAACGATAGAAACAGAATCAAAACAAGTGTTAAAAACACATTTTTCTCTGAACAATCCAAGTGAACCGGATGTTATAAAGATGTTTTTCATAGTAATAGATAAGAACAGCATCGGTATTTGTGAAAATATCAGCTGTAAGGACAAAAGCGTTTGTTCTTTAAAAAATAAGAGAGGCTGCATTTCCCCGGCAGCCTCTCTTAATTTTTTATCCTCTACACAAATGTTTTTTATTCCTGATAATCATAATACCACCAGTAGGTATCGCCGAATTCGCGACGCATACGGTTGCGCTCTTCCAGCGGGGAACCTTCTTTCTGCTGCAAGGTCTGGTAAGCCTTGAAACGATTTAAAGTCAGACTGTCTGCACGCGAAGATACGGTATCATTCCGCTGGACATGATACATTACCAGTGCTTCCCGGTAATAACGCGGCAAGGTATCTTCCGGTAAATAGAAATCGGGAACGGCCTGTGCGAAACTGTCCAGTTTCTTTTCAAGCAGCAAAGCAGAAAGGTAATAATCCAGTGAGGTATATTTTCCGGTTCCCTTGTAGCAGATGTTCCGCAGGAATACCATGCGGTCTTCTCCCATATATGGACGTGCTCCCAACAGATAATAAATGGAATCATTCGTATAACGGAGCGTGTGCAGGGAATCCGTTTCAAAGAACAAACCGTCGGAACGGTAATACTGCGGATAAGCAAACAACTTGTCGCCCATCTTTCCCAAGCGAGACAAAGCCACGGCACGATAGGCGGTCAGCGTACGGCTGGCCTCCAATGATTTTTCTCCTACATGTAACACCTTGTCATACTCCCCGGCACGCAGATAATGTTCCGCCTCCAGCTCATGATGAAACTGCCGGTTGGTACTGCCCACACACACCGTCAGCAGACACAATCCCAACAAGATAGCCAGGTTACTGTTGACCAGCCCCCAGAGACTTCCTTCGTAATTCAGCTGTACCCGGAAAACTCCACGCAGCCAGTAGCCGATTCCCACGAACAGCAACACCAGCAAAGGCAACAGCCAGGTCCACGGAGTATGGTAGTCGGAGATATATACTCCACGCCCCACATCCGTCAGGGCACAAAGCACTAAAAAGGACGGCACATACGCCAGGGCACGCACCCTTCCCTTCAGTCCCATCAGACTGTTTACCCCCCAGCGCAGCAACAGCAGAATCAGCGTAATGACCAGCGCGCTGGCCATCGGAGCAAAAGTCGTCTTTCCATGTGCCAGCGAGAAATGAAGGGCTTCCAGCACATCGCGCTGGAACACATAAAGATATACAAAACTAAACAGAGAAAAAAGAAGACCGCATACAGCAATCATGATGCGTGCAGTCTTCTTATAAAATGCATTTGTGTAATCACTCATACAATATCAAATCAATCTTTCACTCGTTTTAATACAACTGCAGAACGGGCCGGCACATACAGTTTCAGCCATTCTTTCTTATCTTTTGCATAAAGCGGGTCGGCACAGGTGAAGTGGCGAAGACTGTCGTCTGAGAAGCCGAATCCACCAAACTGCTTGTTGTCTGTGTTCAGAACCACATCGTAGGCACCTCTCGGTACGAGGAAGCCATAATCGGTAAACGAACGGGTCGGGTTGAAGTTGAACACAAACACCAAATCCTTGCGGCGGTATGCCAGAATCTGGTCACCGTCGTTATGCCATACCTCGATGACATCCGATTTCTGGATATTCTTCACGCTGCGAATCAGCTTGACCATCGCCTCATCGAAGTCGCCCAGGTAATGATAGCACAAGTCCGGATTATCAACCAGGTTCCACTGACGGCGTGCATACTTGTATGACCATCCGTTACCTTCGCGCGGGAAGTCAATCCATTCCGGATGACCGAACTCATTACCCATGAAGTTCAGGTAACCTCCGTTGATGGTAGAAGCCGTGAGCAGACGAATCATCTTGTGCAGGGCAATGCCTCGTTCCACCACTCCATTCTCGTCGCCAATCTTGAAGTGCCAGTACATGTCGGCATCAATCAGACGGAAGATGATGGTCTTGTCACCCACCAGTGCCTGGTCGTGGCTTTCGCAGTAAGAGATAGTCTTTTCATCCTTGCGGCGGTTGGTCACTTCCCAGAACAGGCTGGACGGTTTCCAATCCTCATCGCGACGTTCCTTGATAATCTTAATCCAGTAGTCAGGAATGTTCATGGCCATACGGTAGTCGAAGCCGTAACCTCCGTCTTCGAACGGAGCAGCCAGTCCCGGCATACCCGATACTTCCTCGGCAATGGTAATGGCCTTCGGATTCACTTCATGAATCAGCCGGTTGGCCAGCGTCAGGTAACAGATGGCATTGTCATCCTGATGACCGTTGAAATAGTCACCATAGTTGCAGAAGGCCTCACCCAGTCCGTGACTGTAATAAAGCATAGAAGTCACTCCATCGAAACGGAAGCCGTCGAAATGGAACTCTTCCAGCCAGTACTTACAGTTGGACAACAGGAAGTGAATCACCTCATTCTTGCCATAGTCAAAGCAGAGCGAATCCCATGCCGGATGCTCACGACGTCCGCCCTGATAAAAATACTGGCAAGGATCACCGGCAAAGTTGCCCAATCCTTCCACCTCGTTCTTCACGGCGTGTGAGTGTACAATATCCATAATCACGGCAATGTTCATCTGGTGTGCCGTGTCGATAAGCTGTTTCAGTTCTTCCGGTGTACCGAAGCGTGAAGAAGGAGCAAAGAAGCTGGATACGTGATAGCCGAAACTTCCGTAATAAGGATGTTCCTGAATGGCCATAATCTGAATACAGTTGTATCCGTCCTTCGCAATTCGCGGCAGTACATTCTCACGGAATTCATTGTACGTACCAACCTTTTCCGCATCCTGCCCCATACCGATGTGGCATTCGTAAATCATCAGCGGAGCCACATTAGGCGTAAAGGTCTTTTTCTTGAACTTATACGGTTTCTCCGGATTCCATACCTGCGCACTGAAAATCTTGGTCTGTTCATCCTGCACTACGCGGGTAGCCCATGCCGGAATACGTTCGCCACATCCGCCTTCCCAGTACACTTTCAGCTTGTACAAGTCGCCGTGCTTCATGGCCTTTTCCGGCAGATTGATTTCCCAGTTACCCGTCTTACGCACACGTTTCATGCGGAAAGCCGGTTTCTCCTGCCAGTCGTTGAAATCGCCCACCAGGTAGATTTCCGTCGCATTCGGCGCCCATTCACGGAAGGTCCATCCCTTGTCAGTGCGGTGCAGACCAAAATACATGTGTCCGGTAGCAAAATCCGACAATGTCTTCTTTCCTACCAGTTCCTTTTCTTTTTCCACCACATGCTGATGACGGCCGTTGATAGCATCGGCGTATGGTTCCAGCCACGGATCATTTTTTATGATATTCAATACCTTGTCCATAGTATTAGTAATTAGAAATTATTTGACACGTACTTTTACAATCACTTTTCTCACTCCGTCGGGAGTTACGCCCGGTGCATGTGCATCTTCCGGGAAGAAAATAGCAAACATACCCGGCTTTACGGTCAGGTAGTCAGTAGCCAGTCCTTCATAGAAGGTAATATCTTTTTCTGCATTGTAAGCTGCTTCAGGCAAATCCGTACGCGGCATATAGCCCATTACTTCCACCCCCGACAATGGAATCTGGATGTCGATGAAATCATTGTGTGTTTCCAGACGCGCTTCTTCCTTTGTCTTCGGACGTGCATCTGCAAAATTCACCATCAGTTCACCTTCCTTCAGCACTACCTTCCCCACTTCGTGTGCCTGCAAGTCAGTTGCCTTCAGGAAAGCTACAGCCTCTGCAAACAAAGGATTCAGTGACACATATTTTTCCAAATTTTCCAATTTGTCAATAACCATATTCTTTCAGTTTTAAATCGTTAATATTTTATTCAAACTCATCTATCGTTTCATTTGTAAAATCGGCAAAGCGTTTCAGCTGGCGAAACACGTCGATAATCCGTTCCATAAAGTCCGGACGGGAAAAGAACTCATCTTCCACCCGGCAGGCCACCGTAAAATCCTTGCAACGGATGTACTGCGGATAAGGAAAATCCTTCGGAAATCCCTTGGGCACCGTCTTCAGATGCGACTCGCCTACCACCGGAAAATACTGCTTGAAAGCCGGATCTTCCACGATGGCACGATACTCATCAATGCGGTCGCACACCGACTGACGCACCGCCCGCAACATATCGGCAGGCATGCACCAACTTCCTCCGGCCAGCATACAGTTGCCCGGTTCCAGATGAAGATAATAACCACAGTGATTGGATTTCTTTCCCCTTGCATTGATATACCCTCCGATGTGGGTCTTATAAGGAGACTTGTCGGAAGAAAAACGGACATCCCGGTAGATGCGATACGTGCAGTCACGCGGAAGGACGTGCGCCACACTTTCATCCCATGGCGAAAGGCGGGCAATCACCCCTGCCAGCAACTCCTCGAAGTCTGCCTGCACACTCAAATATTCCGCTTTATGTTCCTGAAACCACTCCCGGTTGTTGTTTGCCGCCAGTACTTTCAGGAAATCCAATATGCCCGGTATATCCATATTCTTTACTTTTGAGTCACACAAACTTACGAAATTAATTCTTATCTGTCGAATAAAACGATATTTTTTTACATTATCCCAGCAGATTCAACAGAAAATCGTGCACCTTTCCGTTGGAAGCCACCACTTCGCGGCCGGAATAGCATGAATCACCCCCGGAAAAGTCGGTCACCCTTCCTCCGGCATTCTGTACCAGCAGGATACCTGCCGCCACATCCCACGGACAAGTGAAGGCTTCGGCACGTGCTTCAAAACGCCCGTCAGCCACGTAACACATCTCGGCAGCCGCCGCACCGACCACCCGAATGCCTGCCACATGCCCGTAGCAGCCTTCTATCAGGCGGTTGAATACCGGCTTGTAAGCCTCCGTTTCGTACGGAAGACCGAAAGCCATAAAAGCCTCATCGGGTACAGCTACCTGCGACACCCGAATCTGTCGGTCATTACAATAAGCAGGCGCCCCCTTGTAAGTCCAGAAACACTCGTCGCGGCACACTTCATAAACCACTCCCAGCAAAATTTCCTCACGGTTACGCAAGGCAATGCTCACACAATAAGGTGCATGGTTATGAATGAAGTTGGTCGTACCGTCCAGCGGGTCCACCAGCCAGCAATACTCCTCGTCGGTGTGAGTTCCGCTCCCCTCTTCAGCAATAAAACCTGCCTCGGGAAGCAACTCCCGCAGACAGGCTACTATTCTTCGTTCCGATTCCTTGTCGACATACGACACATAATCGTGTGCGTGCTTCTTCTCAATCCGCTCACGGCTGAACTTCTTCCGCTCCTCACGGATAAAAGCCCCCGTAGCGACAGCCAGTTCACGCACCTTCAAAGTCAGTTCGGATAATTCCATCATTATTTTTTCTCCTCCAATAAACGTCCGTATCTGAAAGTCCCTTTCCGGACAATATTTCCGTTGGCATCCATCTCTACGAATGGACCGTCTTTCTTTCCCTGCTTGAAGAAGCCCTCAAAGCGAGTGCCGTCCTTTTCAATCAGCACACCTTTTCCTTCTTCCTTTCCACGTACAAAGGAACCTGTATAGACAGAGCCGTCGGCCATGTGAAGCACTCCTTCTCCCTCGGCCATATTGTTCTTCCACTGACCTTCGTATTCATCACCGTTAGCCCACTTGTATTTTCCGGTACCCGAGCGTTGGTTCTTCGACCATTGCCCATCGTACACCGCTCCGTTGGCCCAGGTGAACGTGCCTTGTCCCTCCTGCTGTCCGTTCAGGAAATGACCTACGTATTTGTCACCGTTCGGATACGTATAGATACCCCTTCCCGTGCGTTCGCCGTTGGCATAATCCCCCTCATAGCGTTCGCCGTTCTGAAAATAATAGATACCCTTTCCATCCTGCACATCATCTTTCCAGTCGCCCACGTACTTGTCGCCATTGGTATAGTAGAAAGTACCCTTTCCGTGACGCATGCCGTCCTTCCAGTCGCCTTCATACTTCGACTTATCCTCCCACACCATGGTGCCCTTCCCGTTCTTCAGGTCGTTCTTCCATTCGCCGGTGTAGACCGCTCCGCCTTTCCAGGTATAAGTACCCTGTCCGTTGCGCTTGTCATGATGCCAGGTTCCAGTATATAAGTCCCCGTTATAATAGGTCATCGTACCCTCACCCTCCTGGTAGTCAGTGTACCACATCCCGTCGTAACGGTTGTTGTTCATGAAATAATACGTTCCCTTGCCGTGCTGCTGGTCTTCGTACCACTCTCCCACGTACTTTTCTCCGTCGCTGAAAGTGTAGGTACCTTCACCCTGGCGTTTACCCTTCACATATTCACCTTCGTACACGTCGCCATTACGGAACACCGTCTTTCCCTTTCCGTTCGGGCGGCGTCCTTTCAGTTCGCCGGTATATTCCGAACCATCCTTAAACTGGTAGTATCCCAATGACAACTGGGCCGAAGCCGATACCGAGCTGAATGCCAGCAAGGCAAATAAAAATAATGTATGTTTGTTCTTTCTCACGTTCTTAGTCTCTTTTTTAATTCCGCTCAAAAATAGTCTTTTTACTTTTGCACGAGCCGGAAGGTTTATACTTTTTTACCTGCCACTACCTCTATTAAGTTTTCTTTGCAGAAATAGCGCTGAGCCAGCGAAAGCAGTTCGTCGGACGTCACCTCACGGATGGCAGCCAGCGACGCATCAAAAAAGTCGGGCTTCAATCCGGCCGTTTCGATGAATATCCAGGCATCCGAAAGCGAGAATGCCCCCTCGTACGAACGGCACATATCGCCCAGCATGTAGTTGCGCACCATCTCCAGTTCTTCTGCCGGCACCTTATCCTGACGCAGACGGTCCATTTCATGATACACTTCCGTGATGACAGACTCCATGTATTCATTGGCCGCCTCCGTACTCACCACCAGCAGACTCGTGCCCGGATAAGACACCAGTCCGGCCCCGATGCCGTAGGTATATCCCTTATCCTCACGGATGTTCGACATCAGACGACTGCCGAAATACCCTCCGAACAGCGTAACCAGCACACGCAGTTTCAGGTAATCAGGATGCTTGCGGTCGAGCGAGAAACCACCCATGCGGAGTGAACTCTGCAAGGCATCCTCCTTCTCCACGTGAACCCGTTTGCGGGCATCCTTCACAATGTCCCACGTGCGTTCCACCTTCTCTGTCGTACAACTTCCCCAGGGCGCTTCTCCCCAGTGACGTTCGATGCAGCGCACCACCTCGGGCGTTACCTTACCCGACACGTACATGGAGCAGTTGCCCGAATGATAGTGGCGGTGATAGAAATTCTTCAGTGCCTCCACCTGAATGCGTTCATAATCATCCAGTTCGGCATAGCGTCCCAACGGATGCGAAGTACCGAAAAGCGAACGGTTCAGCTGTTTGCGAGCCAGTACATCCACCCGCTGGTTGTTCACCAGGAACTGCTGGCGGTTGATGTCGCAGATAATGCGGAACTGCTCTTCCGGAAACACAGACTCCTTCACCAGTCCGGCCACAATCTCCATGGTGCGGTCAAGGTGTTTCGTCAGTGTATACAGTGTCACAAATCCACAGTTCACAGAAGAAGAAAGGTCGAGCCACGCCCCGTAATAATCCAGCCGTTCGGCAATCTCGCCCGATGTCATGCGCACCGTTCCCTCACGCAGCATACGGTTGGTAAACACGGCCTGAAGCGGCTGCGACTGGTCGAGCTGTCCGCTCCGCACCAGCAAGTCGAAACGAATCACGTCCTCGTTTCCGGCCGAAAGCACATACAGCGGCATGCCGTTCTTCATACGGTGCAACTCCGGCTGCAAGATGGAGAAATGCTCCAGCTGACGGATGGCAGGCGCCACGCTACGGTCGAGCTGCGTCATAGTGCCTCCTGCTGATTACGCAGAAACTCTTCGGCCCGTGCCAGATCCTGCGGTGTGTCAATACCAATGGTCTCCACTTCGCTGATGCCCACCTTGATGGAATAGCCGTTCTCCAGCCAACGCAACTGCTCCAGCGATTCAGCCAGTTCGAGCGACGACTGCGGAAGAGATGTAATCTCCTTCAACACCGGAGCGCGGTAGGCATAAAGTCCGATATGTTTATAATACGTATGTCCAGCCAGCCACTCCTTCTTGTCGCGGTTACGCTGGTAAGGAATGATGGAACGGCTGAAGTAGAGCGCCTTCATCTCCTTGTTCACCACCACCTTGGGCGAGTTCACGTTTTCCAGCGCATCAAATCCGTCGGCAGGCGTAAACGGTTTCACAAGTGTGGCAATCTGTGTTGACGCATCGTCAAAACAAGCCTTTACGGCTTCCAGCTGCGAACACTGGATAAACGGTTCGTCGCCCTGAATGTTCACCACCACGTCATAGCCGCTGCCCACCTTGCAGTAAGCCTCGTAGCAACGGTCGGTACCGCTCTTATGATCGACCGACGTCATTACCACCTTTCCACCGAAGGCCTTTACAGCCGCTTCGATGCGTTCGTCATCGGTAGCCACGTAAGCTTCGTCCAGCACACCGGCCACTTGTTCATAAACTCTTTGTATCACGGGTTTGCCTCCCAGTAGTGCCAATGGTTTGGCGGGGAAGCGTGTAGATGCATATCTTGCAGGAATAATTCCAATAAATTTCATGGTTATTGTATTTGGGTTATGCTTCGCAAATGTACGAATAAAAAGTGATAAACAGAAAAATGAACTTGCTATTCAGATTTTTCAATGATTGTCTTTATCCATTCCGCAAACCGCGGACATTTCTCCAAGATGGATTTTATCCCGATTTCCAATGCTATCAGGTTTCCTTCCAGCACTTTGTTGTAGTCAGACTTTATAGCCAGCAACCTTTTAGAGGGGGGCCCTTCAGGAGAGGTATTGATGTCTTCGGGGTTGTCGTAGGATGAAATGATGGAAGCTGTCTTTGCTGCGAGTTCTTCCGAAAAATAGTACTCAAAACCTTTGTTACTGGAAAACAGCAGAGCCTCAAACTCGTGCAACTGTATGTAAGAGAAAAAACGACGGTCGTCTATAGCCTCATCGATTGCCGTTTCCAACGACTGTATTTGCTCTATTTTGTCCGGCTTCTTCATGCAGTCCTCATAATGGGGCATGTCGTGGGGAAGTCTGAAAAAATCAATAAAGGTAGTTACGATATAATCGCTTTTTTCGGACATCAGAAGAGGCTTGATCGTGTTTGCCAGATGTGAGTAGCTCACCATTCCTCCCCGTCCTGTCCTGCTTGTCCGAATCAAGACAGGCGTAACGCTCAATATACCAGATTCTTGCAAATAGGGAGAAATGACAGAGTTGACAAACTCTTGCTCCGTCTGTCCTTCAACGACAATATACACACGTTTCATAACTGTCCTCCTATCATGTTTTTCTCCCACAAATCACTGAGAGACAATTCGTAATCATCCATCCATTTTTCCAGTTCTTCCCGTTCCAGATGACGAAAAACCGATTGGTTGTCTGCCCTGTCCACTACAATAATGTCTTCCACCTCAAAGCAATTGACCAGATTGGTGGACTGAGTAGACAAAATAATCTGGCTTTTGAGCGAAGCCTGCTTGACAAGTTGGGCCAGTTTATTGATAGCGGCTGGATGCAAACCCAATTCAGGTTCATCAATAATTATCACTTCCGGCATCTTGGACTGCAACAGTAAGGTTGTAAGGGCTATGAAACGTAAAGTACCGTCCGAAAAACTATAACCATCGAGGTACATATCTGTATCCCTCTCTTCCCATTCCAGACGAATTCTTTCCTTGTTGTTGGCATCCGGACGGAGCTTGAAACCCTTGAAATAAGGAGCAATAGAACGTATCACACCCTCTATCAAGCGGAATGTCTTTTCATCGTTCAGCATCAATGAATACAGGTAAGCGGCAAGATTGGAGCCGTTATCACGCAAATATTCGTTGTCGTTAATCGGACAATCCCCACGCATGGGAGAAGTGGCACTGGTATCGTGAAAATGATAGACTGTAAAGCTACCTAAATACTTTCTCAAGTAAGCAGCCCTCCATCTTTTATTATCCTTCAAAGAGGATTCTTCTACGGCAGAATCCCAAATCGTTCTGTTCCACTGTGAGTAATCCTTTTCTGGCTTATGACAGTTATTAAAAAAATCTCCCGTTTTTTCAATATAGCCTTTGTTCGATTGCGATGGTTTAATCTCAAAGAAAAAAGCATTTGTATTGTCAAAATCAATCAATCCCCGGATAGACGGCGATACTTTTCTTCCCTGACGCAGCAAGTTATCAATCCCCCCTTTAGACAAGGTATAACTGCCAAAGCGTTGCTCATATATTGCCTTGGTCAATTCAAAGAATGAAATGAAATTACTTTTTCCAGCTCCGTTTGAACCGATTAACACATTCAGCCGATTCAAAGGCAGCGACAAGTCTTTAATGGACTTGTAATTCTCAATCAAAACTTGCTCTATCATATTCTATCTTCAATTCCGCTTTACCATAAACATGCACTTTCTTTACCGGTTTTCTGTACATTTCCAGTTAAGGCTGTACCTGCGCATGCGCTTCTATCCTTCATCCTGATTCAGATAGTTACGTAATATGCAAAATTAGAAAACTTTCTCAAAAGCCTTACAACAATCACTCTTTTTATTGAAAACGCACAACCAAATTCAGTACTTCCAAAACTTTTTTCTTCAAGTAATAATGACCCATAAAAAACACAAGTGCATTCAAAACAAAACGCCTTTGCGTTTTAGATCAAACGCAAGTACGTTTTAAGTAAAACGCAAGGGCGTTTCATCTTAAACGTAAGGGCGTTTTAGTCCAAACACAAAGGCGTTTTACAGAGGATTTTTACACCTCTGAAAATCAACTAATTACATTTTCTTAAATTTTACGGATAACCCAGTATCCTCCCACTACCTGCAAAAGCATTCCGGGAATACCGATGCGGAAATCCTGCAAGGCGGTGAACAAACCGCCGGAAAACGCCCACTCACCTAACGTACCAGCCAGCTGATAAAACAGTACCACGGCCAGCAGCAACGACAAGGTGACTTTCTGAAAGCGGGCTGCCACCAGACCGGCACCCACAGCCAACAGCACGGATTTCAGCAGGATGGCAGGTAGCACGGCAGGTGCAGGCATGCCGAACCACCATGAGTTGAGCAGCGGCGAGAGTACGGCCGTCAGCAATCCGGCCTTCCAGCCGTATTTATAGGCTCCTACCAGTGTGAAGAAATAAATGGGCAGCCAAGTGACTCCTCCCTGCGGCACCAGGTGGAAAAGCTGGGGCAGGACAATGTTTCCGGCCACAAACAGCAGGGCGGTGACGTAGGTCTTCACGCGACTGTATCCCAATGTGTAAAGTTTTACGGTTGTTTCCATGTGTATTCGTTATTTTTCTGAGATTGTTTTTTCTTTTTCTCCGGCTTCCCGCATGCGGCGTACAAAGTCTTCAATCACGGGATAGAGTTCCACGGGATTGTCCGACACGTCGCAAAGGGTTTCCAGCGGACACCGTCCTGTGCGGGTGCGGTTGATGATGCAGGGCACTTCTTCGGCATAGGCCACCTCTACCCCTCCCTTCCGGAGCAAGGCGAGTGCAGGGGTGCTGACTACCCGGGTCCATACGCGGGACACGCCGCCCAATACCATCAGGGCTGCCGCTCCCTTTCCGATGACTTTATCGGCCAGCCAGGCTCCTTTCAGGAAGGCGCGGTCTGTGGCATACAAGTCGTACAGGTCGGCCACGCCCCGACGGGAGAACGTGCGGGTTTCTTCGCCCTGACGCACCACGCAGGAATAGTTTCCTTCGTTCAGCAAGCGTATCAGTTCGTCCATCACAGTGTTTCCTGTTTCAGTTGTTCCACGTAGGCATCAATGCGGTGAAGTTCCTTCGGAATGTCGATGGACTGCGGACAGTGCGGATTACATTGTCCGCAACCGATACAGTGACTGGCCTGGCGGAGTTTCGGCACGCTGCGGTCGTAACCCACCAGGAAGGCACGGCGGGCTTTCACGTAATTCTCGTCCATGCGGTCTTTCGGCATGTTGCCCTCGTTCACGCACTTGTTGTAATGTACCAGCACGCCGGGGATGTCAATACCATACGGGCAGGGCATGCAGTATTTACAGTCGTTGCAGGGCACGGTGGGATATTTCTGCATCAGGTCGGCCGTATCGAGCAGGAACTGGTTTTCCTCGTCGGTAAGCGGCACCAGCGGAGAATACGTGCGGAGGTTGTCTTGCAGATGCTCCATGTAGGTCATGCCACTGAGTACGGTAAGCACCTTTTCCGGCGTACCGGCAAAGCGGAAGGCCCACGATGCCACACTGCCTTCGGGATTGCGTTCTTTCAGGCGGCTGAAGATGTGATCGGGAATGTTCGACAGGCGTCCGCCCAACAGCGGTTCCATCACCACTACCGGAATGTTCTTGCCGCTCACCTGCTCGTACAGGTAGTCGGCATTCACGTTACGTCCCGATGCGTGCTGCCAGTCGGAATAGTTCAACTGAATCTGCACGAAGTCCCAGTGCACCTGGTCGTGCATGGCCAGTGCCCGGTCGAATTCCTCTTTTGTACCGTGGAACGACCAGCCCAGGCGGCGGATACGTCCGGCTTCACGCTCCTTGAGCAGGAAGTCGAGCAGACCGTTGTCAAGGAAACGGCCCTGCAAGCCGCTTTTTCCGGGAGCACCCAGCATGTGCAGCAGGTAATAGTCGATGTAGTCCACCTGCAGGTTCTTCAGCGAGTTGTGGTACATCTTTACTCCGAAATCATAGTCGGAATTGGAGAAGTTCGACATTTTGGTGGCCACGAAGAACTTGTCGCGCGGATGACGCTTCAAGGCGATACCCGTCGACTTTTCCGACCAGCCCTGCACATAGACCGGGGCCGTGTCGAAATAGTTCACGCCATGTTCGATGGCATAATCCACCAGCCGGTTCACTTCTTCCTGATCGATGACGTTGCCGTCGCCACCCGGTGCCGGAAGTGTAGGCCAGCGCATGCAACCATACCCCAGCAGCGATACCTTATCCTCGTTGGGAGGGAACTGGCGGTAAGTCATCTTGCCGACGGGCACTTCCTTAGTGCTTTCGCCGGCTTTTTTCTTGTCGGGCGTACAACCGTAGAAAGCCGCTGTGGCTCCCACCGTACTGATGCCGACTATTTTAAGAAAATCTCTTCGATTCATCTGTTTTTTCTCGTCCATTCTCTTTCTATATATAAAGGTAAGACAATCCGATTAAAGTACACGATGGCGTTCATGGCCTTCCACGTAGATGGCACTCAGCGGACGGGCCGGACACAGGTTCTCGCAGGCTCCGCAACCGATGCAGCGTGCTTCGTTCACTGCCGGAATCTTCAGTGAATCGGGGTTCGACGGGTCGGACGGAACCATGGTGATGGCATTCACCGGACAATGGCGGGCGCAGTTGCCGCACTCCTGCTTGTCGGTAAGCGGAATACACAAATCTTTTACCCACACGGCATGGCCTATCTGGATAGAAGACTTCTCTGCCTTGTCAATTTTCAGGATGGCTCCGGCGGGACATACCTCGGAACAGCGCGTACACTCCGGACGGCAGTAGCCGCGTTCGTACGACATGTAAGGCTGCATGAAAGTATCCAGCGAATGAGAAGGACGGAGCACTTCGTTCGGACAAGCCGACACGCAAAGCTGGCAGGCCGTACAATGCGACTGCAGATGGCGGAGTCCGCGTGCGCCCGGAGGCACAATCGGGGTTTGGCGTACCGGCTCTTTCTTGTCCACGATGTCGGCCAGTCCGCCATCCATCTTGATGGCCTCGGCCTTCTTGGCTACCTGTGCTTTCAGTACCGAACCGGCCAGCAGCAAGGAACCGGCCAGGAACTCGCGTCGTCCGGCGGTACGGTCGGCTGTTTCCGGTGCCGGGGTTTCTGCCTTTTCGGCTTTCTTTCCGTAGGCAAACCGATAGCCGATGGCTCCCTTATGACATTTGTCCAGACAGTCCATGCAAGCCACACAGCGGCTGCCGTCTATCGCATGGTTCTTCACATCGATGCAGGCGGCCTTGCAGTTGCGGGCGCAAAGCGTACAGCCGTTGCATTTCTCCTTGTCAATCGTGATGCGGAACAAGGCAAAGCGGGAGAAGAATCCCAGCACGGTGCCCACCGGACAGATGGTATTACAATAGGTACGTCCGTTGCGTGCCGCCAGTACCACTACCAGTACCAGCATGACCGCTGCCACTATCAGCACCGGCAGACTCTTGAGCCAGACATCCACCGAATAGAAGGCATAGCTGTCCATGCGTTCGGCCATAGAAGCCAGCAGGTTGTTTCCCCACATCCACAAAGGTTGCAGGAAACTGTGTGCCGCACGGCCGTACACGGCATACGGGTCGAGCAAGGCTACCAGGGCATGCACACCCAACAGCATCGCCAGCACGAACACTGCCAGCACACCGTAGCGCAGCCAGCTTTTCGGCTTGGAATACGTGTAGGGCATCTTCTTGCGTCCCCGGCCCAGACGGGCCACCACGTCCTGAAACACGCCCAGCGGACAAATGACCGAACAGTACACTCTGCCCGCTATGAGCGTGAGCAATATCAAACACACGATTACTCCGGCGTTCAGCGCCAACAGAGCCGGAAGAAACTGTATCTTCGCCATCCAGCCGAGCCATGCATGAAGCACACCCGTGAAATCGACGAACAACAGTGTCACGAATACCAGGCATAGCATCCCCAGCGTGAGCCTGAGATTTCTCAACATATTCACAGTAAAAGCAATTTTAGTTAGTTATTATATTCTTTCTATCACGTTTTCGTGGTAAATCCTCACAAAAATAAAAGGAATTGTGTTTCGAAGAGTCTTTTTGCGCAGTTTTTTGTCCCAAGCAGTATAAATATTCGATTAACTTACGCACAAAGGGCCTTTTTGCAGCATTTATACAGAAAAAATGTCATAAATATTGATTATCTGAATTACAAATTCTAATTTTGCTCCACTATTACCTAACAAAAGAACAGCAGTTACAACATGACATACGCATTTATTACGGCAGGCGGAACCACGGGACACCCTCATCAATGGTTGATGG
>OAUN01000034.1_pt1 | contig 110004 bp, 78 predicted proteins | sample 1495101 | NCBI WGS metagenome assembly OAUN01 (sample SAMEA2580000, study PRJEB22360) | human gut metagenome | biome: human gut; feature: human-associated habitat; material: faeces | place: Denmark | collected 2008/2010 | reverse complement strand
TTGCGGAAGTAGCTCAGTTGATAGAGCATTAGCCTTCCAAGCTGAGGGTCGCGGGTTTGAGTCCCGTCTTCCGCTCTTTTTCTTTTTGCTGTTATAGCTCAGCGGTAGAGCACTTCCTTGGTAAGGAAGAGGTCCCGGGTTCAAGTCCCGGTAACAGCTCATAAAGGATGTAAATGCTGATTATTAATCAAATAAATAACAAGTAAAGCTATGGCTAAAGAGAAATTTGAACGTTCGAAACCGCACGTTAACATTGGTACTATCGGTCACGTTGACCACGGTAAAACCACTTTGACTGCTGCCATCACAACTGTATTGGCAAAGAAAGGTCTGTCAGAATTGCGTTCTTTCGATTCTATCGATAACGCTCCTGAAGAAAAGGAAAGAGGTATTACTATCAACACTTCTCACGTAGAATATCAGACTGCTAACCGTCACTATGCTCACGTAGACTGTCCGGGACACGCCGACTACGTTAAGAACATGGTTACTGGTGCTGCTCAGATGGATGGTGCTATCATCGTAGTTGCTGCTACTGATGGTCCGATGCCTCAGACTCGTGAACACATCTTGTTGGCTCGTCAGGTAAACGTTCCTCGTCTGGTCGTATTCTTGAACAAATGCGACATGGTTGATGACGAAGAAATGTTGGAGCTGGTTGAAATGGAAATGCGTGAACTGCTGTCATTCTATGACTTCGACGGTGACAATACTCCTATCATCCGTGGTTCTGCTTTGGGTGCATTGAATGGTGTTCCTCAGTGGGAAGAAAAAGTTATGGAATTGATGGATGCAGTTGATAACTGGATTCCTCTGCCTCCGCGTGATGTAGATAAACCGTTCTTGATGCCGGTTGAAGACGTATTCTCAATCACTGGTCGTGGTACTGTAGCTACAGGTCGTATCGAAGCTGGTGTTATCAAGGTAGGTGACGAAGTTGAAATCTTGGGTCTTGGTGAAGACAAGAAATCAGTTGTAACTGGTGTTGAAATGTTCCGCAAATTGCTGGATCAGGGTGAAGCTGGTGATAACGTAGGTTTGTTGCTTCGTGGTATCGACAAGAACGAAATCAAACGTGGTATGATTTTGTGTCACCCGGGTCAGGTTAAAGCTCACTCTAAATTCAAAGCTGAGGTTTATATCCTGAAGAAAGAAGAAGGTGGTCGTCACACTCCGTTCCACAACAAATATCGTCCTCAGTTCTATTTGCGTACTATGGACTGTACAGGTGAAATCACTTTGCCGGAAGGAACAGACATGGTAATGCCGGGTGATAACGTAACAATCAACGTTGAGTTGATCTATCCGGTTGCATTGAACGTAGGTCTGCGCTTCGCTATCCGTGAAGGTGGTCGTACAGTAGGTGCTGGTCAGATTACTGAACTTCTTGACTAATAATATCTTATAATAGATAGACTGATAGTTCCCGGAGGAATTCGGGAGCTATTTTTACGGGAATAGCTCAGTTGGTAGAGCATCGGTCTCCAAAACCGAGTGTCGGGAGTTCGAGCCTCTCTTCCCGTGCTAAAATTAAAAGAATATGTTTACAAAGATAACAAATTATTGTAAGGAATCTTATGACGAACTAGTCCATAAAGTATCATGGCCTACTCGTTCAGAACTTTCTAGTAGTGCAGTGGTTGTTTTAACTGCTTCCCTCCTCATTGCACTCGTTGTTTTTCTAATGGATTCTGCCTTCCAATTTATCATGGAAGATGTTATCTATCCGCACTAATAAACAAGTAAGAAAACATGTCTGAGATTGAAAAAAAATGGTACGTATTACGTGCCGTGAGTGGAAAGGAAAACAAGGTGAAAGAATATCTTGATGCAGACATCAAGCATGGTAACCTTGGCGACTACGTGTCTCAGGTGTTGATTCCTACCGAAAAGACGTATCAGGTTCGTAATGGTAAGAAGATCGTAAAAGAGAGAACTTATCTTCCTGGTTACGTTTTGGTAGAAGCCGCTTTGGTTGGAGAGGTTGCTCATCATTTGAGAAATACTCCTAACGTTATTGGCTTCTTGGGAGGACTGGATCACCCGGTTCCTCTGAGACAATCGGAGGTGAATCGTATTCTGGGTACGGTAGATGAACTTCAGGAAAGCGGAGAGGATTTGAATATCCCTTATACCGTAGGAGAAACAGTGAAAGTGAGCGTTGGCCCGTTCAGCGGATTCAGTGGCCTCATTGAAGAAGTAAATGCGGAAAAACGTAAGCTGAAAGTAATGGTCAAAATATTCGGACGGAAAACTCCGTTGGAATTAGGCTTTACGGATGTGGAAAAGGAATAATGCATTTTGTTACGTGCAATTGTTCTATTCGTTAAATACTTATATAAAAATTACAAAAGAAAATGGCTAAAGAAGTTGCTGGACTAATCAAATTACAGATTAAAGGAGGCGCTGCAAATCCATCACCTCCCGTTGGACCTGCTCTGGGTTCTAAGGGTATCAATATCATGGAATTTTGCAAGCAATTCAACGCCAGAACCCAGGACAAGGCAGGTAAAGTATTACCTGTAATCATTACCTACTACACAGACAAGTCTTTTGATTTCGTAATCAAAACTCCTCCTGTAGCTATTCAGTTGCTTGAGGCTGCCAAAATCAAGAGTGGATCTGCAGAACCTAACCGTAAGAAAGTCGCTGAACTGACTTGGGATCAGATTCGTGCAATTGCTCAGGATAAGATGGTTGACTTGAACTGCTTTACTATCGAATCTGCTATGTCAATGGTAGCAGGAACAGCTAGAAGTATGGGTATCGCTGTAAAAGGTGACTTCCCGGGTAATAACTAATTAACTTCAATTGATAATGGGTAAACTGACAAAAAATCAAAAGTTGGCTGCAGAAAAGATTGAAGCAGGGAAAGCATACTCACTGAAGGAAGCTTCTGAATTGGTAAAGGAAATTACTTTTACAAAGTTTGATGCTTCATTAGATATTGACGTACGTTTAGGTGTAGACCCTCGTAAGGCTAACCAGATGGTAAGAGGCGTTGTTTCTCTTCCTCATGGAACTGGAAAACAGGTACGTGTGCTTGTTCTGTGTACACCGGATGCTGAAGCTGCTGCAAAAGAAGCTGGAGCTGACTATGTTGGTCTTGATGAATATATTGAAAAGATCAAAGGTGGATGGACTGATATTGATGTAATCATTACAATGCCGTCTATCATGGGTAAGATCGGTGCTTTGGGTCGTGTTCTTGGTCCTCGTGGATTAATGCCGAATCCGAAGAGTGGTACTGTAACTATGGATGTAGCTAAGGCTGTTAAGGAAGTTAAGCAAGGTAAGATTGACTTTAAGGTTGATAAGAGCGGTATCGTTCATACTTCAATCGGTAAGGTTTCTTTCTCTGCTGAGCAGATCCGTGAAAATGCGAAAGAATTTATCGCTACTATCATTAAACTGAAACCGACCACAGCTAAAGGTACTTATATCAAGAGTATTTATCTTTCAAGTACTATGAGTAAGGGTATTAAGATTGACCCTAAATCAGTAGACGAAATCTAATAATTAAGGAGGAATCATGAGAAAGGAAGATAAAGGCGTAATTATTGGTCAGTTAGCAGATACTGTAAAGCAATACGGACATTTTTACTTGGTTGATACAACTGCAATGGATGCAGCTGCTACAAGTGACCTTCGTAAAAAATGTTTCAAGGCTGGTATCAAGCTGATAGTTGTGAAGAATTCTTTGCTTCACAAGGCTTTGATGAGCTTGGATGTGGATTACTCACCATTGTTTGATTCTTTGAAGGGTACTACTTCTGTAATGTTCTGTGAAACAGCTAATGCTCCGGCAAAACTGTTGAAGGAATACAAAGATGGAGTTCCTGCCCTGAAAGCTGCTTATGCAGAAGAAGGATTCTACGTGGGTGCAGACCAGTTGGAAGCTCTCGCAACAATCAAGAGCAAGAACGAAGTTATTGCAGAAATCGTGGCTTTGCTGCAGTCTCCTGCAAAGAACGTTATCTCGGCTCTTCAATCAGGTGGCAACACCATTCACGGAGTTCTTCAGACTTTGGCAGAACGTGCAGAATAATTGCACTCTGTGCCTAGTCGAGAATATACCAAACAACTTTAATATTTAAATAGTACAAACAATTAAATTTCATACAAAAATGGCAGATTTGAAAGCTTTTGCAGAACAATTAGTTAACTTGACAGTAAAAGAAGTTAATGAACTTGCAACTATCCTTAAAGAAGAATACGGTATTGAACCTGCTGCTGCAGCTGTAGCTGTTGCTGCTGGTCCTGCTGCTGCTGGTGCAGCTGCTGCTGAAGAAAAAACTTCATTCGATGTAGTTTTGAAGAGCGCAGGTGCTGCTAAATTGCAGGTTGTTAAGGCCGTTAAAGAAGCTTGTGGTCTTGGCTTGAAAGAAGCAAAAGACTTGGTTGACGGTGCTCCTAGCACAGTAAAAGAAGGTTTGGCTAAAGACGAAGCTGAATCTTTGAAGAAAACTTTGGAAGAAGCTGGAGCTGAAGTTGAACTTAAATAAGATTATCCTGTAAATCAGGTAGTTCGGTTAAGAGTCCTCTGTAAAGAGGATTCTTAACCTTTTTGCGTCTATATTAAGTTCACTAGGTTTCATCTGTCGGAACTGTGAGAGTGACCGACTGTTATTATCCTAGTTTTTACATTTTAAACTCCATACAGATGTCTTCAGAAACTCAAAATCAACGAATTAATTTTGCTTCTATTAAGAATCCGATGCAGTATCCGGATTTCCTGGAAGTACAGTTGAAGTCATTTCAGGACTTCTTGCAATTAGATACCCCACCCGAAAAACGAAAGAATGATGGCTTGTATAAGGTTTTTGCGGAAAACTTCCCTATAGCTGATACACGCAATAACTTCGTGCTCGAGTTCCTTGACTACTATATTGATCCGCCTCACTATACAATTGATGATTGTTTGGAACGTGGCTTGACATATAGTGTACCTTTGAAAGCTAAATTGAAGCTTTATTGTACCGACCCCGATCACGAAGATTTTGATACAGTGATTCAGGATGTGTATCTGGGACCAATTCCTTATATGACTCCGAAAGGCACCTTTGTAATTAATGGTGCTGAACGTGTAGTTGTTTCTCAGCTGCACCGTTCTCCGGGTGTATTCTTTGGTCAGAGCATCCATGCCAATGGTACCAAATTGTATTCGGCTCGTATTATCCCGTTTAAAGGATTTTGGATTGAGTTCGCTACGGATATCAACAATGTGATGTATGCGTACATCGACCGTAAGAAGAAGCTTCCGGTAACAACTTTGTTGAGAGCTGTAGGATTTGAAAATGATAAGGATATTCTTGAAATTTTCAATCTGGCTGAGGATGTAAAGGTTAACAAAACTAACCTGAAAAAGATTATTGGACGCAAATTGGCTGCTCGTGTATTGAAAACATGGACAGAAGATTTTGTGGATGAAGATACTGGTGAAGTTGTTTCTATCGAACGTAACGAGGTAGTAATTGACCGTGAAACTGTCATTGAACCTGAACATATCGACTTGATTATCGAGTCTGGTGTACAGAATATCCTCGTTCACAACGAAGAAGCAAATGCCTCTGACTATTCTATTATCTTCAATACTTTACAGAAAGACCCAAGTAACTCTGAAAAGGAAGCTGTATTGTATATCTATCGCCAGCTGCGTAATGCAGACCCTGCTGATGATGCAAGTGCACGCGAAGTTATCAACAACTTGTTCTTCTCAGAAAAACGTTATGACTTGGGTGATGTAGGACGTTATCGTATCAACAAGAAGTTGAACCTGGATACTCCTATGGATGTCAGAGTATTGACGAAACAAGATATTATCGAGATTATTAAATATCTCATTGAGTTGATTAACTCAAAGGCTGATGTGGATGATATTGACCACTTGAGTAACCGTCGTGTACGTACAGTGGGTGAACAGTTGTCTAATCAGTTTGCAATTGGTCTGGCTCGTATGTCACGTACAATCCGTGAACGTATGAACGTACGCGACAACGAAGTATTTACTCCGATTGATTTGATTAACGCAAAAACTATTTCGTCTGTAATCAACTCATTCTTTGGAACAAATGCTTTGTCACAGTTCATGGACCAGACTAACCCGTTGGCTGAAATTACGCACAAGCGTCGTTTGTCAGCTTTGGGACCTGGTGGTTTGTCACGTGACCGTGCTGGTTTCGAGGTTCGAGACGTACACTATACTCACTATGGTCGTTTGTGTCCGATTGAAACTCCTGAAGGTCCGAACATCGGTTTGATTTCTTCTTTGTGTGTTTACGCAAAGATTAATGAACTGGGCTTTATTGTTACTCCTTACCGTAAAGTAAAAGATGGAGTAGTAGACTTGTCAAATGAAGGTATTGAATACCTTTCTGCAGAAGAAGAAGAAGACAAGATTATCGCTCAGGGTAATGCTCCACTGAATGATGACGGTACATTTATCCGTGAAAAGGTAAAAGCGCGTCGTGATGCGGATTATCCGGTAGTTACTCCGGACCAGGTAGAATTGATGGACGTAGCTCCTCAGCAGATTGCATCTATTGCGGCTTCATTGATTCCGTTCCTTGAACATGACGATGCGAACCGTGCGTTGATGGGATCTAACATGATGCGCCAGGCAGTTCCTTTGTTGAAGACTGAAGCTCCGATTGTAGGTACAGGTATCGAAAAACAATTGTGTGAAGATTCACGTACACAGATTGCTGCAGAAGGTGATGGTGTGATTGACTTTGTGGATGCTACTACAATTCGTATTTTGTATGACCGTACAGAAGATGAAGAATTTGTAAGCTTCGAACCGGCATTGAAGGAATATCGTATTCCGAAGTTCCGTAAGACAAACCAGAGCATGACCATCGACTTGCGTCCGATTTGTAATAAAGGACAGCGCGTGAAGAAGGGAGATATCCTGACTGAAGGTTATTCTACTGCAAATGGAGAGCTGGCATTGGGTAAGAACCTGCTGGTAGCTTACATGCCTTGGAAGGGTTACAACTATGAGGATGCTATTGTATTGAACGAACGTGTGGTTCGTGAAGATATTCTGACATCTGTTCACGTAGATGAATATATTCTGGAAGTACGCGAAACCAAACGCGGAATGGAGGAATTGACTTCTGATATTCCGAATGTAAGCGAAGAAGCAACTAAAGATTTGGATGAAAACGGTATCGTACGTATTGGTGCACGTATTGAGCCGGGCGATATCCTGATTGGTAAGATTACTCCGAAGGGAGAATCTGATCCTTCTCCAGAAGAAAAACTGTTGCGTGCTATCTTTGGTGACAAGGCTGGAGATGTGAAGGATGCTTCATTGAAAGCTTCTCCATCATTGCGCGGTGTGGTTATTGACAAGAAATTATATTCTCGTGTAATCAAGACTCGTAGCGAGAAAAATGCAGATAAGGCTATTCTGCCGAAACTGAATGAAGAATTTGAAGAAAAAGCTGCAGCTCTGAAAGCAATCTTGATTGACAAGTTGCTGGTATTGACAGCTGATAAGGTTTCTCAGGGTGTGAAGGATTATCTGGGAACTGAAGTGATTGCTAAGGGAGCTAAGTTTACTAAATACGATTTGGAATCATTGGATTATACTGTAATTCAGTTGAGCAAGTGGACTGCTGATGCTCATAAGAATGATATGATTCGTGATCTTATCGTAAACTATCTGAAGAAGTACAAGGAACTGGATGCTGAATTGAAACGTAAGAAGTTTGCGTTGACAATCGGTGATGAGTTGCCTTCAGGTATTATTCAGATGGCGAAGGTTTACATTGCTAAGAAACGTAAGATTGGTGTGGGTGATAAGATGGCCGGTCGTCACGGTAACAAGGGTATCGTTTCACGCGTGGTTCGTCAGGAAGATATGCCGTTCTTGGCTGACGGTACACCGGTTGATATCGTATTGAACCCGTTGGGTGTGCCTTCTCGTATGAACATCGGTCAGATTTTCGAAGCCGTACTGGGACGCGCTGGAAAAGAATTGGGTGTGAAGTTTGCGACTCCGATTTTCGATGGTGCTACTTTGGATGACTTGGATGAATGGACTGACAAAGCTGGTCTGCCACGCTATTGTAAGACTTACTTGTATGATGGTGGTACAGGTGATCAGTTTGACCAGCCGGCTACAGTCGGTGTGACTTACATGTTGAAACTGGGTCACATGGTTGAAGACAAAATGCATGCCCGTTCAATCGGTCCGTACTCATTGATTACTCAACAGCCACTTGGTGGTAAGGCTCAGTTCGGTGGTCAGCGTTTCGGAGAAATGGAGGTTTGGGCAATCGAAGCATTCGGTGCTGCTCATGTACTTCAGGAAATCTTGACTATCAAGTCTGATGATGTAGTAGGACGTTCTAAGGCATACGAAGCAATTGTGAAAGGTGAACCTATGCCGACTCCGGGTATTCCTGAATCTCTCAACGTATTGTTGCATGAACTTAGAGGTTTGTGCTTGAGCATTACGCTGGAATAACTTTTTCAAATGAAGAATGGAAAAGATAACTTCCATTCTTCATGATTAAATTCTTCATTATCATAAAATAAAAAGTATGGCTTTTAGAAAAGATACTAAGATAAAAAGTAATTTCTCAAAGATTACGATCGGTCTGGCATCACCCGAAGAGATTCTGGAAAATTCTTATGGTGAGGTTCTGAAACCGGAAACCATCAACTATCGTACTTATAAACCGGAACGTGACGGTTTGTTCTGCGAACGTATCTTCGGTCCGGTGAAAGACTACGAATGTCATTGCGGTAAGTACAAACGTATTCGCTACAAAGGCATTGTCTGCGACCGATGCGGTGTGGAAGTAACAGAAAAGAAAGTACGTCGTGAGCGTAGTGGTCACATTCAGTTGGTGGTACCTGTAGCTCATATTTGGTATTTCCGTTCATTGCCTAATAAGATTGGTTATTTGCTGGGATTGCCGACAAAGAAGCTGGATGCTATCATTTATTATGAACGTTATGTAGTTATCCAGCCGGGTGTGAAGGCTGAAGATGGTATCAGTAAATATGACTTGTTGTCTGAAGAAGAGTACCTGGATATTATGGAAACTCTTCCGAAAGAAAATCAATACCTGGAAGACAGCGATCCGAATAAGTTCATCGCCAAGATGGGTGCTGAAGCAATCTATGATTTGCTGGTAGGAATTGATTTGGATGCTCTGTCATACGAACTGCGTCATAAGGCAAACAATGATTCTTCACAGCAGCGTAAGAACGAAGCCTTGAAGCGCTTGCAGGTAGTAGAATCTTTCCGTGCATCTCGTGGCCGCAACAAACCGGAATGGATGATTGTACGTATTGTACCGGTTATTCCGCCTGAATTGCGTCCGTTGGTTCCGCTGGATGGTGGTCGCTTTGCTACTTCAGACTTGAACGATTTGTATCGTCGTGTGATTATCCGTAACAACCGTTTAAAACGTCTGATTGAAATCAAGGCTCCGGAAGTGATTTTGCGTAATGAAAAACGTATGCTTCAGGAAGCTGTCGATTCATTGTTCGACAACTCTCGTAAGTCGAGTGCAGTGAAGACAGATGCCAACCGTCCGTTGAAATCTTTGTCAGACAGTTTGAAAGGTAAGCAAGGACGTTTCCGTCAGAACTTGTTGGGTAAACGTGTTGACTACTCTGCTCGTTCTGTAATTGTTGTAGGTCCGGAACTGAAGATGGGTGAATGTGGTATTCCTAAGCTGATGGCTGCAGAATTGTACAAACCGTTCATCATCCGTAAGTTGATTGAACGTGGTATTGTGAAGACAGTGAAATCAGCGAAGAAGATTGTAGACCGCAAGGAATCTGTTATCTGGGATATCTTGGAACATGTAATGAAGGGACATCCGGTATTGCTGAACCGTGCTCCGACACTTCACCGCTTGGGTATCCAGGCTTTCCAACCGAAGATGATCGAAGGAAAAGCTATTCAGTTGCACCCGTTGGCTTGTACCGCGTTCAACGCTGACTTTGATGGTGACCAGATGGCCGTACACTTGCCTTTGAGTAACGAAGCTGTACTGGAAGCTCAGATGTTGATGCTTCAGTCACACAATATTTTGAACCCTGCCAATGGTGCGCCTATCACTGTGCCTGCACAGGATATGGTATTGGGATTGTATTACATCACCAAATTACGTAAGGGTGCCAAAGGTGAAGGTTTGATTTTCTATGGACCGGAAGAAGCAATGATTGCTTACAATGAAGGTAAGGTAGACATTCACGCTATTATCAGCGTAGTGGCTAATGACCTTGATGAAAACGGCAATATTGTGAAGAAGCTGATTAAGGAAACTTCTGTAGGTCGTGTCATTGTAAATGAACTGGTTCCAGATGAATGTGGTTATTTGAATATCGTTATTTCTAAGAAGTCTCTGCGTGACATCATCAGCGACGTTATTAAAGCTGTCGGTGTGGCTCGTGCTTGCGAATTTTTGGATGGTATCAAGAACTTAGGTTATAAGAAAGCATTCGAAGGTGGTCTGTCATTTAACTTGGGTGATATCATTATCCCGAAGGAGAAGGAAGAACTGGTAAAACGTGGTAACGAAGAAATCGAACAGATTATGATGAACTATAACATGGGATTCATCACCGATAACGAACGTTACAATCAGGTAATTGATACTTGGACTCACGTAAACAGTGACTTGTCAGACATTCTATATAAGACTATTAAGAACGACGACCAAGGATTTAACTCTGTATTTATGATGTTGGATTCTGGTGCCCGTGGTTCTAAGGAACAGATTCGTCAGTTGTCTGGTATGCGTGGTTTGATGGCTAAACCGCAGAAAGCTGGTGCTGAGGGTGCACAGATTATTGAAAACCCGATTCTTTCTAACTTTAAGGAAGGTCTTTCGGTGTTGGAATACTTTATCTCTACCCACGGTGCTCGTAAGGGTCTTGCCGATACCGCGTTGAAGACTGCCGATGCCGGATACTTGACTCGTCGTTTGGTTGACGTTTCTCATGACGTGATTATCAACGAAGAAGACTGTGGTACATTGCGTGGTCTGGTTTGTACAGCCCTGAAGAACAACGATGAAGTTATCGCTACTTTGTACGAACGTATACTGGGTCGTGTATCTGTTCATGATATTATCCACCCGACAACTGGTAAGCTGATTGTGGCTGCTGGTGAAGAGATTACAGAAGACATTGCAGAAGAAATCGAAAAATCTCCGATTGAAAGCGTAGAAATCCGCTCTGTATTGACTTGTGAATCGAAGAAGGGTGTATGTGCGAAATGTTACGGACGTAACCTGGCTACCAGTCGTATGGTACAGAAGGGTGAAGCTGTCGGCGTAATCGCTGCTCAGTCAATCGGTGAACCGGGTACTCAGTTGACTCTGCGTACATTCCACGCCGGAGGTATCGCAGGTAACATGGCTGCCAATGCAAGTATCGTGGCTAAGAATGATGCTCGTCTGGAATTCGAAGAATTGCGTACGGTTGATGCAGTAGAAGAAACTGGTGAACCAGTGAAGATTGTAGTAGGTCGTTTGGCCGAGGTTCGCTTTGTGGATGTGAATACAGGTATCATCCTTTCTACTCACAACGTTCCTTACGGTTCTAAGTTGTATGCTTCAGACGGTGAGGTGGTAGAAAAGGGCAAGCTGATTGCTAAGTGGGATCCGTTCAACGCCGTTATCGTAACAGAAGCTGCTGGTAAGATTGACTTTGAATCAGTAATTGAAAACGTAACCTATAAGGTAGAATCAGATGAAGCTACTGGTTTGCGTGAAATCATTATTACTGAATCTAAGGATAAGACGAAGATTCCGTCATTGCACATCTTGGATGAGAACGGTGGAATTATCCGTACATACAACTTACCGGTAGGTGGTCACGTAGTAGTAGAAGACAAACAAACCGTGAAGTCGGGTGATATTCTGGTGAAGATTCCGCGTGCCGTAGGTAAGGCGGGTGATATCACCGGTGGTCTTCCACGTGTAACTGAGTTGTTCGAAGCTCGTAATCCGTCTAATCCGGCTGTCGTTTCTGAAATCGATGGTGAAATTACGATGGGTAAGATTAAACGTGGTAACCGTGAAATCATCGTTACATCGAAGACTGGTGACGTTCGTAAGTACCTGGTTGCTTTGTCTAAGCAGATTCTGGTTCAGGAAAACGACTATGTACGTGCCGGAACTCCGTTGTCTGACGGTGCTATTACTCCTGCCGACATCTTGGCCATCAAAGGTCCTACAGCCGTTCAGGAATATATCGTAAATGAAATCCAGGACGTTTACCGTCTGCAGGGTGTGAAGATTAACGATAAGCACTTCGAAATCATCGTTCGTCAGATGATGCGTAAGGTACAGATTGACGAACCGGGAGATACTCGCTTCTTGGAACAGCAGGTTGTAGACCGCATTGAATTCAATGAGGAAAACGACCGTATCTGGGGTAAGAAAGTGGTTGTAGACGCTGGTGATTCTCAGAACTTGCAGCCGGGACAGATTGTTACAGCTCGTAAGCTCCGTGATGAAAACAGTATGCTGAAACGCCGTGACTTGAAACTGGTTGAAGTACGTGATGCTGTTCCTGCTACTTCTACTCAGATTCTGCAGGGTATTACACGTGCTGCATTGCAGACATCAAGCTTCATGTCAGCTGCATCATTCCAGGAAACTACCAAGGTATTGAACGAAGCTGCTATCAACGGTAAGGTTGATAAACTGGAAGGTATGAAAGAGAACGTAATCTGCGGTCACTTGATTCCTGCTGGTACAGGTCAGCGTGAGTTTGAAAAGATTGTGGTAGGTTCTAAAGAAGAATACGATCGCATCTTGGCTAACAAGAAGAATGTATTAGATTACAGTGGAGTTGAATAATCTCAATTACTATCATAAAAAGAGCCGTCTCATTTGAGGCGGCTTTTTTTATGTGCTTATTCGATGTAAGCAAGCATCGTATATTTAAAGTTTTTCGTTACTCTGATAATTGACTATTATAATTGTGTAGTACCTGTCATTTCCACATTATAGGAGGGGAAATAGTACTTTGCTGATGCGTAGCCCGGTTTTATTTCCTTTTCCAATATAGCAGGATGAAACGTCCTCCTGTGGCCATTAAGGCGAGGGAAAGTCCGGTATAAAAGACCGCAATAAAACTTTCCGGTAGCAGGCGTGCGGTACGGATAGTTATACCCAGTGCAATCATGAAAGCCATCATCAGCCAACCCTTCACGTCAAAAAACGAGAATGGACAGCGTTTGTTGGGGTTACCGGCTGTGATACGCTGTGCATGCTTGCGGTAAAGCTTGTGGAAAATCATGCAGAAAAACAGCAGGAATATCAGACTGGCCTCGCAGACCTTGAGCAGCCAGTAGTGCGCGTCCGTTATCCAGCAGGAAATGCCGATACGGAGAATGTTGATACCGGCAACCAGCCATACGATTCCGGCCGTAAGCAGCAGCGTATTGGAAGATACTCCGTATTTCATATATTCTCAGCTTAGAACCACTTTATTTTCCGGAAAATAACAAAGGCCGTTGCCGAGAGGAAGATGGAGAAACATACAATCAAGGCAAAGGCGTGCGGCAGTCCTTCAATGTGAATATCCACGTTCATACCATAGAAACTGGCAATCAGCGTCGGTACCATCAGCACGATAGACAGACTGGTCATGCGTTTCATTATGGTGTTCACGTTATTGGAGATGATGGAAGCAAAAGCATCCATGGTACCTGTAAGAATGTCGCTGTAGATGTTTACCTGATTGTGTGCCTGCTTCAGTTCGATGAGCACATCTTCTGTCAGTTCCGTATTCTGATAGTCCTTCTCGTTAAAGATATTCTGCAATTTGCCTATCATGACCTCGTTGCCACGGATAGACGTATTGAAATATACCAGACTCTTCTGCAGGTTCATCAGTCGGAGTAAGTCCTCGTTACGGATGCTACGTTCCAACTCCTTTTCCGCATTGTTTACTTCGTTGTTGATTTGTTTCAGGTATTTCAGGAACCATACAGCCGACGAGTAAATCAGTCGTAGAATCAGTTCGTATTTATTGGGTACGTTGATACCTTTACGCTGCGTATGTTCGATGAAATCCGGCAGCATCTCCGTAGAGTGATAGCACACCGAAATTACCAGTTCATTGTTCGTAATGATACCGATAGGCACCGTGGCATACGGCACTTTTGCATCAGGAGTCTGTACGGGAATACGCAGAATGGTCAGCAGCCAGTTACCTTCCGTATCCGTACGCGGACGTTCGTCGGTATCGGCAATGTCATTCAAAAAAGACTGGGGAACTTTTAATTGTTCTTGCAGGAAGTGGAAGTCCGCGGCATCCGGACATTCAATGTTAATCCAGCAGTTAGGTTGCCAGTTGGCTTTCTCTACAAAGCCAGCTTCACAAAAAAGATACTTTCTCATCTGTCTGCTCCTTTCCTTCATTTTAAGCCCGGAGGAGCATCTTCAGAGTAAAAGACAGGATTACTCACGACACCCCTTCAGGAAGTGGTTAAAATAATTGTAATACGTTCGCGAGTAATAATCGTCCATATTAGTTCGTTTTAGGATATAAAAAAAGTTCGTTTATTCAACGAACTCTCAAGCTCTTCAGGTTGGACTTGAACCAACGACCCTCTGATTAACAGTCAGATGCTCTAACCGACTGAGCTACTGAAGAAGATTCAAACATGTTTCAAAAAAAGGAGCTCTTCAGGTTGGACTTGAACCAACGACCCTCTGATTAACAGTCAGATGCTCTAACCGACTGAGCTACTGAAGAAGATTCAAACATGTTTCAAAAAAAGGAGCTCTTCAGGTTGGACTTGAACCAACGACCCTCTGATTAACAGTCAGATGCTCTAACCGACTGAGCTACTGAAGAAGGTTTTTCCTTTAATTGCGATGCAAAGGTAGTAGGATATTTTGAATTATGCAATATCTTTGCAAAAAAAATGAAGTAAAATGGATAAAATTATAGGAATGGGCAATGCATTGGTCGATGTACTGGTAAGAATTGATGACGATTCCTTGCTGGAAAAGCTACATTTGCCCAAAGGAAGCATGCAGTTGATACAAGAAGACACCTTGTCTGAAATACGTAAATATACCTCAGGGATGAAAATTCATCGCTCTACCGGCGGTTCGGCCGGCAATACGGTCTGTGCACTGGCCGCATTGGGAGCCAATCCCGGATTTATCGGAAAGGTAGGTCAGGACGAGACGGGAGCTTTCTTTGGTGATACCCTTCGTCAGTGCGGGGTAAATGCCTTGCTGGCCACCTGCGATTTGCCGTCGGGCATTGCATCGACTTTCATTTCTACCGATGGAGAGCGTACGTTCGGTACTTATCTGGGAGCAGCTGCCACACTGAGGGCAGAAGACTTGTCGCGTAAAATGTTTGCCGGATATAATTATCTTTATATTGAAGGCTATCTTTTGCAAGACCATGACCTGATGCTGCGCGCCGTACAGCTGGCCAAGGAAGAAGGACTTCAGGTTTGTCTCGACATGGCAAGCTACAATGTGGTGGAAGCCGAACGTGACTTCTTTGACCATCTGATTGTGAAATACGTAGACATCGTGTTTGCCAATGAGAGCGAGGCACGGGCCTATACGGGCAAGGAACCCCACGAAGCCTTGGAAGAAATCGCCTCCAAGTGCAGCATTGCCGTGGTGAAGACCGGAAAAGAAGGCTCCCTCGTGAAGAAAGGCACCGAAGTCATCCAGCTGTTGTCGTGTCCGATTGAGGGCGTGGTGGATACCACCGGTGCCGGCGATTTCTATGCCGCCGGTTTCATGTACGGCCTGACCTGCGGCTATTCGCTGGAAAAATGCGTGCAAATCAGCACCATCCTGGCCACGGCCGTGATTCAGGAGGTAGGCATCACCCTGCCCGGAAAGAAATGGGACGAAATTAAGTTAAATATTGACGCACTTCTGCAAGTCTGACCGGAATAATGTGTTTATTTGCAGGAAGAAATAAATTGAAAACAAACGACGTATGAATGCAAGAAAAATGCTGGCCGGAGCCTTCATTGTGATGCTGGGCATGGGGATGACCAGTTTCAAGGAAGACGACCGCAATTTTCAGATATCGAAAAATCTGGACATCTTCAACTCCATTTTCAAGGAACTGGACATGTTCTATGTCGATACCGTGAATGCCGAGAAAATGATTCAGACCGGGGTGGAAGGCATGCTTTCGCTGACCGACCCCTATACGGAATACTATCCGGAAGAAGAGGTGAGCAGCCTCAAGGAGATGACGACCGGAAAATACGGGGGCATCGGAGCGGCCATCCGCTACTATGAAGCCAAAGACCGCATCGCGGTGGTAGAGCCTACCGAGGGCATGCCGGCAGCTGAGGCTGGCGTGAAGGCGGGCGACATCATCCTCTCGGTGGGAGGAAAGGAGATGGTGCGCGGCAACATGAAGCCCCAGGAGTTTTCTTCGAAAGTGAGCGAAGCCCTGCGTGGAGAGCCGGGCACTTCGTTTGTGCTGAAAGTGCTGCGCCCGTTGAAGAACGACAGCACGGTGATGGAATTCAAGCTCACCCGTAAGAACATCCGTACCAATCCCGTGCCCTATTACGGCATGGTGAAAGACAGCATCGGCTATCTGGCCCTGTCCAGCTTCACCGAAAATTCTGCCAAGGACTTCAAGAAAGCCTTCATCGAACTGAAACAGAAAGGCGCCAAGTCGCTGATTATCGACCTGCGCGACAACGGAGGAGGTTCCTTGTCGGAAGCGGTAGACATCGTCAATCTTTACGTGCCGAAAGGACAGGAGATTGTGGTGACCAAAGGCAAGCTGCGTCAGGCACAGGGTTCCTACAAGACCCAGAACGAGCCGGTCGACACCCAGATTCCGCTGGCCATCCTGGTGAACGGTGCCACGGCTTCGGCTTCTGAAATCGTGAGCGGTTCGTTGCAGGATTTGGACCGTGCGGTGATTATCGGTGCGCGCACCTTCGGAAAAGGACTGGTACAGACCATCCGTCCGTTGCCCTACAACGGTACGCTGAAAGTGACTACCTCCAAATATTATATTCCCAGCGGACGTTGCATCCAGGCCATCGACTATGCCAAGAAGAACGCCGACGGTTCCGTAGCCCGTACGCCCGACAGTCTGACCACCGTATTCCACACTGCCGCCGGACGTGAGGTACGCGACGGGGGAGGTATCCGTCCCGACATCGAAGTGAAGGGCGACAAGATTCCGAACATCGTGTTCTATCTGATGAACGACGACCTGATTTTCGATTACGCCACTCAATATTGCTGGGATCATCCCACACTGGCTTCGGTAGACGATTTCAAGTTGACCGATGCCGACTATGAAGCGTTCAAGAAACTGGTGAAGTCGCGTAATTTTACCTACGACCGTCAGAGCGAAAAGCTGTTGAAGAGCCTGAAGGAAGTGGCTGAGTTTGAGGGATACATGACCGAAGCGTCCGAAGAGTTCAAGGCCCTGGAGAAGAAACTCAACCACAACTTGGACCGCGACCTGGACTATTTCGCCAAACCGATTAAGGAATATCTTTCACAGGAAATCGTGACCCGCTATTTCTACCAGCGTGGAGCCGTAATGGAACGCCTGAAAGACGATACCGACCTGGAGAAAGCCATCGAAGTATTGCAGAATCCCGCCCGTTATCGGGAAATTCTTTCGGCACCGGTAAAGAAGGACGAACCTGTCAAGAAGGAAGAAGTGAAGAAATAAGGCCTCAGAAGGGCTTCTGGAGGGCTTTCAGGGAAGGCCCGGAAAACGCAAGTACGTTTTGTTTCAAACGCAAGTGCATTTGGAGTAAAACGTACTTGCGTTTTGTTTAAAACGTCCTTGCGTTTTAGAGAAAACGTAAAGGCGTTTGAGTTGAAACGCTTCGGCGTTTTGGAAGCAGGTGTTTCTTGTTAATAAATTTTCGGATAGAATTGGAAAATTTCAAATAATTTTTTAGCTTTGTGAGAGCCTATTTGTGACCTTCTAGGCATAAGACCCACGAAGACAAGACAGATGATGACAAATCTAGTCGGCCCTATATGGTGGATAATTCTTATTTTCAAAGGATAAGAGATGATGAGGCAAACTGGATTCGAAGGGTGGGTAAATGTGAATTGCTATAGAAAATCATTCTAAAAATAAATCAGGGCCACGAGCCTTTAAGATACTTGAATACACGAACATTTAGTATGGGTGCCTGGAAAATGACTTCCCCGACCTCATAAGCTATTTGATGATTTTTTAATTACTCGATGTGACGCAGTCCGTACCCTTTCAAAATGGCTTGTTGTCTTTCGAGTCAGGATAAGTTCTTTTTGAAAATTCTGTAAGTCCGGTTATGGACAAGGTGGAAACTCCGTCTTTGGAAGTAATGGATGCACAGAAAGATGAAATAAAGATTTGTTTAACTTAAACCTAACAGGATTATGAGAACAAGATATCCGTAGTCTGTCATTCTCAGTTTCGTATTCTACATGTTCGTTGCGGAATACAGGTGAAAATGCACACTTTTGTTTACCTTTAAAAATCTATTAAGAATTATGCGAGAAAGAAATTTTCCCCACGTACGAAATCTTTTGCGTATAAGATTTACCGCATTATTACTCGTACCATCGCTGACTGTAGTCAATGCAGCAAGTTTATTCGTTCCTGATGCTTTTCCTTCGGATGAAGTGGCCTCCATACAGCAGAACCGAAGTATAAAAGGTGTGGTGATTGACCCTAAAGGCATACCTGTCATTGGTGCAAACGTATTGGTCAAAGGTACTACAGTGGGAACCATCACCGATGTAGACGGACGGTTTACCCTGGATAATGTACCCGCTTCCGCTACGTTGGTTGTTTCCTACATAGGCTTTCACACCCTGGAAGTTTCTGCCAAACAGGCTTCTCCCCTCAAGATTGTGTTGAAAGAAAACCAGCAGGCATTGGATGAAGTAATTGTAGTAGGATATGGAGTGATGAAGAGAAGTGATGTGACGGGAGCTATTTCTTCTGTCAGTGAAGAGAAACTGGCCAAACAACCCGTATCCAACATTTCAACTGCATTGCAGGGACTTGCCACAGGAGTTTCGGTTACTTCTAATTCTGGAGCACCGGGCAGTGCGGCTACCATCCGAATCCGAGGAGTCGGTACTGTAAACGATGCAGAACCGTTGTTTGTGGTAGATGGAATGCCGGTGACAGATATTAACTATTTGAGTACATCAGACATTCAGTCAATGGAAATCTTGAAAGATGCTTCTGCATCTGCCATATATGGTTCTCGTGGGGCCAACGGTGTCATTCTTATCACTACCAAGAAGGGTACGGTAGGCAAGACGACCGTGACGTTGGATGCTTACTGGGGAGCCAGTAAGATTCTGAACAATCTGGACCTGATGTCTGGTCCGGAATGGTATGACTATCAGACGGAACTGAACAAATATAGAAGCGCGCCTATTGATTTGGAACTTGTGAACAGGAATACCTCTACAAATTGGATGGATGAAATTTCACAGACTGGATTTATGCAGAATTACAGTGTGGGCGTAAGTGGCGGAAAGGCCGACGACTATAAATTCAATCTGGGACTGAATTATATTAGTCAGGAGGGTACCATCAAACGGACTAAGTATGAAAGGTTTAACGTACGTCAGAGTTCGGAAAAGACTGTGGTGAAAGATCATCTTGTGGTGGGTACCAACTTGTCTGTGGCAAAGTCTGCTGCTACAAGCATCAGCGAGTTTAAGTCTAGCGGAATGTATGATGCCGACTATGGAGTGATGAGTAATGCTATCCGTTTGGATCCGGTGACTCCAGCTCAGAATCCGGACGGCACATACGGATACTCTCCTTATATTGATTACTATAATCCGCTGGCAAGTGTGATGTATGGAGATAGAAATACCGATAAACTGGCCGTCATAGGCAATATGTATGGAGAATGGCAGATTATCAAGGGACTGAAGTTCAAGAGCAGTTTCGGCGTGGAATTCAGAAGAGTGGACAGCAAGAGTTTTTCTCCTGTGTATCAGGTCTCCAACAGTCAGAAGAACTTGGAAAGCAGTCTGTCGAAAAGCCATATAAACGGAAGTTATTATACGTTTGAAAATACATTGTCGTACGATCGGAAATTTGGTGACAAACATTCTCTCTCTGCCATTATCGGTTACACGAACGAATGGGGAAAAAGAGAGACCCTGGGAGTAAGTGGATATGATTTTATCGGCGAATCGGAAAATCTACAGTATATAGATGCTACCTTGGACAAGAACAAGATAACAGGAAACAATAGTGCTACGGAATATGGCTTGATTTCCTATCTGGGTAGAATTCATTACGACTATGCAGACAAGTACCTGATTACTGCTACTTTCCGGCGGGATGGTTCTTCCAAGTTCTCAAAGAGCAACCGATGGGGTAATTTCCCTTCATTTGCACTTGGATGGAGAATTGACAATGAGGAATTTTTCAAGAAAATGAAAGCCAACTGGATTTCATCTCTGAAACTGAGAGCAGGATGGGGACAGATTGGTAATCAGAATATTGGTAGTTATGTAGACCGTAGTTTGTTGTCATTGTGGGCACAGTATGGCGCTTTGTTTGGTGCACGTGAGAACGAAACGTTGTATCAGGGTATTGCAGTGAGAAGACTGGGAAATCCTGACATCAAATGGGAAACCACAGAGTCGTTCAATATCGGTTTGGATGCTAGTTTCTTCAACAGCCGGATGATATTCAGTTTTGAGTATTATTATAAGACTACGAGAGATATGTTGCTTGCAGCTCCTATGCCTGTATATATGGGATATTTTGATAATACTTATACCAATATTGGAGAGGCAAATAACCGGGGTATTGAGTTGAATCTGGAATGGAGAGACCGGGTTCGGGAATTTGAATACAATATAGGTTTCAATATGTCTACTATCCGTAACCGCATGACCAAGCTGAACGGAGGTACCCCTATTTCTGATGGTGAACTGCGTCAGCAGTATGTAACCTATACCAATGAAGGCATGCCTATCGGTGCGTTTTGGGGCTACAAGACCAACGGACTTATCCAGACTCAAGCACAGTTGGATGCCGTGAAGAAACCTGGGGTACAGCCTAATGCTGAATTGGGAGACATTTTGTTTGTAGATACGAATGGTGACGGCCAGCTGGATGCCAACGACAAATGCATGATAGGTAATCCTATTCCGGATGTGATATATGGCTTTAATGTGTCAATGGCTTGGAGAGGATTCGATCTGAGCTTCCAATTGGGAGGAACTTTGGGTAACGAGATTTTCAATGCCATGCGTTATTACACCTATTTCCCCAATGATATAACCAATAAAGACCGGGATTTGCTGAACTACTGGACTCCTCAGAATACGAATACGGATATTCCTCGTCTCACTGGTACCGACGTCAATGACAATGACCGAATTTCTGACAGATATGTAGAAAACGGATCTTATTTGCGTCTGAGAAATGCGCAGATAGGTTATACCTTGCCTTCGTCTATAGCCAAGAAGATGAAGATGCAGAATGTACGTTTCTATATCAGTGGTCAGAATCTGTTTACAATAAGTGGATATAGCGGTCTTGATCCTGAAGTAGGTCAGTCTACATCTTTGTCAAGAGGAGTGGATTATGGTATCTATCCTCAGTCTAGAACTTTTACTGGTGGTATTAATATTACTTTTTAATTGTACAGGCTTATGTTAAAGAATAAATATATTATAGGAATTGCATTTGCCGCTATATGCGGATTCAGCAGTTGTGTAGATTTGGATATGGCGCCATTGGGTAGTCTTGAGGCTGGTGAAGTGCAAGATGAACGACAGGCTTTCCTGCGTCTGGCGGCTGTGTACTCAGACATGAAGGATTTCCGTTATACCTGGTCCATGCAGTGCTTTGGTGATGTATTGTCGGAGGATGCCACATATAGTGGCTCGGCCAATGATGCGGCTACCTTTGAGCTGATGGAGAGTTTTCAGTATCCGGCAGATCATAATGAGATTTTGAACAAATACAAGCAGACTTATCAGTGCATAAACAAGGCAAATTTGATTATCCGTGACTTGGAGGCTGTTTCCGATGAGATGTTTTCTGAGTATAACAGAGAGCAGATGATAGGAGAGGCGAAGTTTATTCGCGCGTATTCTTATTTTGAACTGGTAAAGACGTTTGGAGGAGTTCCGCTTTATACGGATGTATTGGGACTGGATCATGAAAGATTGGGACGTTCTACTCCTGAGCAAGTTTATGCAGTAATAGAGAAAGACCTTCAGGATGCGGCTGAGGTGCTTCCTTTGAAAAGTGAGATTCCTAATTATGAGAAAACGTATGCAGGACGAATCACCCTCGGAGCTGTTTATGCGATGCAAACCCGTGTTTTCCTTTATGAAAAGAAATATAATGAGTTGAAGAAAGTATTCGAAGAGAAAATCTTGCCTTTAATTCCACAAGAATATGATTTGATGCCTAATTATGCGGATATATTCAAACTGTCGGGAGAACATTGCATAGAATCTATCTTGGAGGTAAATATGTATAACTCTACCACCCAGTCTTCATGGAATGTAAACAATGGTAACCGTCATGTACTTATGTCCATGCCTCGAAATATGACCATCGGATTTGGTTGTGCACAACCTACACAGGCATTGGCCGATGCATACGACGCAGCAGGTGATACGGAGAGAAAGACTGCCACTTTGTTGTCTCACGATGAGGCGATAGCGATAGAAAAGGCAGCGAAAGGAGAAGATATTCCGGCCATTACGGATGATAGAACAGGCTGGTATAATCGTAAACTTTATCTTGGTCCTGATGAGAGAGAAGAAAACAGGGGCAACAACCAGCCTACCAACCTCCGATTGATTCGTTTGGCAGAAGTCTATTTGAACTATGCGGAGGCTTGCTGTAAGACAGATGATCCGACTACTGCAACGGAATATCTCAATAAGATAAGAAATAGAGCACATTTGCAGGATTATCCGAATAATCCGGGCGATGACAACCTGGACTTGTTTGAGGCTATCATGCAAGAGCGTCATTTGGAACTGGCGATGGAAGGATTCCGTTTCTTTGATGTAGTACGTGTAGGATGGGGCGAACAGGTATTCAAAGAAGGATTCAAGAGTGCTGTCGGCAACTACCAGCCGTTTAAGGCAGGAGCAGAAGTGTTGCCTATACCTCAGATTGAGATTGACATCAGCAACGGAGTAATCAAGAATTGATGCACGGTGTATCGTTCTTGAAAGTCGGTTGTGTGGAATCTTTTTGTTCTATATTCTTATTAAAATAACAGATATGAAAAAAATATGTTTGTTTTGCTTGTTCCTCATTGCAGTATCATTGACCGGTGAGGTGCTTGCACAAAAGAAGAAACCTCGTATCGGAATTGCAGGTATCCAGATAGAAAACAGTGTATTCATGCCTAACCGGCAATCCATTGTGGGCATGCCGGTTAGAATGCCCGACTATTTAAGTCCTGATTCTGTGATGGGCCAGTCGGCCACATGGCTCCCCGCCTTGATAGGCAGGGGAGGTGGCAGAGGTCCGGTCACGAAAGAATCGTATGATGCGTTTGTGGAGAAGTCGCTAGAGATTATAAAGGCCAATATGCCGTACGATGCTTTCTGGTTTTATAACCACGGAGCATGTAGTGTGGAAGGAGTGTCCGATCCGGAAGGCGAATTTATGGAAAAAGTGCGCAGCTTGATTGGTAATGATGTGCTGGTGACTACCACTATGGATTTGCACGGCAATGCTTCTTGGCTTGTGGCATTAAATTCAGACTTGATAACGACTTATCGGAAGGCTCCTCATGATGATGCAAGGGAATCTCACCGACGCGGTGTCGTTCATTTATTGGAGAGACTGGAATCTGGTAAAGGTCGTCCAGCCTATAAGGCATGGGTGGCAGTTCCGGTTTTGCTTTCAGGTGAATGGACCAGTACACGTGTGGAACCTGCAAAATCATTGTATGCCATGATTCCGGAAGTAGAAGCAATGCCGGGAGTAATAGATGTAGGTATCTGGATTGGTTATGTATGGGGAGACGACCGGCGTAATCAAGGAGTTGTAATGGTGTATGGAGATGATAAGGAGCAGGTGGAAAAGGGCGCTAAGAAACTGGCTCAGAAGTTCTGGGACGTTCGCCGGCAATTCTCGTTGGAAGCTCCAGGGTATGAATTGGACAAGTGCCTGGATTTGGCTGTGGCCAGCAAGAAGAAGCCCTTCTTTATCAGCGATATGGGAGATAATCCGGGTGGAGGTGGCTCTGGTGAAGTCACTTGGACACTGGCCAGAGTGTTGAAACATCCCGAATTTCAGTCCCCAAAAGGTAAAACGCTTCTTTATTGTTCTATACCAGGAGATGAACTGGTTGAATCTGCCCGTAAGGTTGGAGTAGGGGGACAAGTAGAAGGTTATGTCGGTGCGATGACCGATAAGGAATATGAGGGTCCGGTAAAACTGTCGGGAACAGTTGTATATGTCAGCCCTGAGGAAAAAAAGGATGAAAAGAGTTTTTACAAACGGAATATTGCGATTGTAAAGACGGGAAGTGTTTATGTGGTAGTAGGCACTTCTTCTCCTACCCCTAATTTGGAAGGCTCCGGCATCGATCCGAAGAAGATGGATATCGTCATGGTTAAACAGGGCTATCTTGTAAGCCGTTGGTATAACATGAAAGCTGATTGGGTAATGGCGCTGACTCGCGGAGGTGTAGATCAGGACTTCAAGAAACTTCCTTACAAGAATATTGTAAGACCTATGTTCCCTCTGGATCCGGATATGCCCGATCCTGAACTGAATGTGATATTTATTCCTTCTGCCTTACATCTGTATGGCAGATAATCAGTTTCCTTTATAAAACAACAGAGGCCGTCTCAATTCATTTTGAGACGGCCTCTGTATTTTTTAATATTATGGGTGTAGAGAATCAGTCTCTATAATCCCCGTTTGCCTTAATCAGTTCAATCAGTTTTTCCACAGCCTGTTCTTCCGGAATGTTCTTTTCAATGCATTCTTTCTTCTTATACAGGCTGATTTTCCCTCTTCCGGCACCTACATAACCATAGTCGGCATCGGCCATTTCTCCCGGGCCGTTGACGATACAGCCCATGATACCGATTTTCAGTCCCTTGAGATGGGAGGTGGCTGCCTTGATGCGAGCGATGGTCGATTCCAGGTCGTACAGGGTACGTCCGCAACCCGGACAGGAAATGTATTCGGTCTTGGAAGTACGTATACGTCCTGCCTGAAGGATACCGAAGGCGGTTTCGTCTACTTTCAGATTACTGATTTGGTTGCCGTGGTTGTAGAGCAGGATACCGTCGCACAGCCCGTCGATAATCAGGGCACCCATGTCGGCTGCCGACTTGATTTGCAGGTCTTCCGTTTCACTTTCCTGATAAAGCTGGAAGAATACCAGCGGGTTTTTCAGTCCCTGGTTCATCAGCTGATGGGCCAATGCACGGAACTCGCCGAGACGGTTGTAATGGTTGCTTTGAGCCACGATAACTACTTCCGGATGCAGACGCAGACACGCTATTGCCTCTTCGTTCAATCCGAGGTAGGAAGTGAAGAGGAATTTCATCTTGGCCGGATGGTGATGCAGTTCAATGAGCTGCTGGTAGTTGAAAGCCGGATAGGTATGTTCGCTGCCGTCCCAGGCGCAGGCATCCACGATGTAGCCGATGTCGGCTCTCCGGTTTTCCGGCAAGCGTTGTCCGCAGTACAGGTAGTCGGGTTTGAACTGTTCGCTCACTTCCAGGTCGTTGTTCAGACGGGCAGAGATGACCACAGGAAGCTGGTCGCCTCCGATGTTACCTATGGCTACGGTTTGTCTGCGGTTGGGATGCGTGTAGTTGAACTCCGGAGCTTCGGTGGCCGGAATGTAAGGGTGTCCTTCGCGTTTCAGCACGTAATCCACCAGCTTGCGGGCTACCGGGATTTCGGCTTCGGGCGCTTCACTCAGGGATACGCGGATGGTGTCGCCCAGTCCGTCGCACAGCAGGGCACCGATACCCAAGGCCGATTTAATTCGTCCGTCTTCTCCGTCACCGGCTTCCGTCACTCCCAGGTGGAGCGGGAAGGCCATGCCTTCTTTTTCCATCTGTTCCACCAGCAGGCGGACGGTACGTACCATGATGACCGTATTCGAAGCCTTGATGGAGATGACCACGTTCGTGAAATTCTGTTCCACGCAGATGCGCAGGAACTCCATGCACGATTCTACCATGCCTTCCGGGGTGTCCCCGTAACGCGACATGATGCGGTCGGACAACGAACCGTGGTTCACACCGATACGGATGGCCGTGTGGTTCTCCTTGCAGATGTTCAGGAAGGGGATGAAGCGGTCGCGTATCTTCTGGATTTCTTTTGCATACTCTTCGTCCGTATAGTCCAGTTGCTTGAAGGTGCGGGCGGCATCTACGTAGTTGCCCGGATTGATACGTACCTTTTCGGCATACAAGGCTGCTACCTCGGCTACTTTCGGATTGAAATGTACATCGGCCACTAATGGGGTCTGGTATCCCTGGGCACGCAGAGATGCATTAATATGCTGCAGGTTCTCTGCTTCACGTACTCCTTGTGTGGTGAGACGTACGTATTCTCCTCCCGCCTCAATGATACGCTTGGCCTGTTCCACACAAGCTTCAGTGTCCATGGTGACGGTATTCGTCATACTCTGTATACGGATAGGATAAGCGCCACCCATAGGAGTGGCGCCTACATATACCTCGTTCGCCTGTCGGCGAGAATAGTTGAAGTAATTCATTCAGTTAGTTTATCTTATAAGCGTATTTGACTTCTTTCAGCTCTTCGTTGGCTTTTACGATTTTGTTTTTCAAACCTTCCTTGTAAGCAGCAAACTTTTGAGCCAGTTCTGCATCGCTCAGGGCCAGCATCTGTACGGCCAGGATAGCGGCATTCATGGCACCGTTGATGGCTACTGTAGCCACAGGTATTCCGGGAGGCATCTGGATGATAGAGTAGAGTGCGTCTACACCGTCGAGTACAGAACCTTTTACAGGTACTCCGATAACCGGAAGGGTGGTGTTGGCTGCAATTACTCCCGGCAGTGCAGCAGCCATTCCGGCAGCCGCGATGATTACCTTGATGCCACGTCCGGCAGCTTCTTTCGCAAACTTCTCTACTTCAGCAGGAGTGCGGTGAGCCGACAGGGCATTCATTTCAAACGGGACTTGCATTTCATCGAGCAGCTTGGCGGCCTTTTCCATTACCGGAAGGTCAGAAGTACTGCCCATAATGATACTTACAATTGGTTTCATTCGTTGTTTTTATTTTAGTTATTCGTTAATAATCTCTTTGTAGCCTGCAGCGTCCAGCAAATCGTCCAGTTCGCTGGCATCCGTAGGTTTCAGCTTGATAATCCAGCCTTCGCCGTAAGGATCCTGGTTTACCAGTTCCGGATGTTCTTCCAGTTGCGGGTTGACTTCCAGAATCTCGCCTCCGATGGGGAGGAACAGGTCTGAAACTGTTTTCACTACCTCGATGGTACCGAATACTTCGCCCTTATCCAGCGTTTCGCCTTCTGTAGTTACATCGATGAAAACGATGTCGCCCAGCTGTTGCTGTGCATAGTCTGTGATACCTACATAGGCAGTGTCGCCTTCCAAACGAATCCATTCGTGTTCGTTGGTGTACTTAATGTTAGTTGGGAATTCCATATTGAATAAATTTAAAGTTTAAGATAATCAGTTTTCAAATAAACAAAATTCCCGTGATACCACAAAATAAACCGACGAAAAACCCGCCTGTCACTTCATTTAAAGTATGTTGCTTGACGATGATACGGGCTGAACCTAACATGCCGGCAAGCAGGATGAAGAAGCAGAGCCATTCTACCGGATTGAACTGGAAGATGAAGCTGTAGGACAGCAATCCGCCCACCATCATGCCGCTGCTGGCCATGTGGGTGCTGATTTTCCAGCGTGTATTGATGGCTGTGCAGATGACCATGCAAATCAGGGTCGCTACGATGATGCCGCTCATATAGCGTGGCAGGTGTATGCGATACATCGTCAGCAGGCAGGCCATGTAGCTCAGTATGGTCATTCCGTAAGGGATAAAACGCTTTTCGCGGTGTCCCAGTTCGTGGAGTGTCCAGCCGTTGATTTTCTGAAACAGATAGATGCCCAGCATCGGTAGCAGGATGGTGAAGCAATACACCAGCCCTAAAACCGTCAGTTTGTACTGCAGGGGCATGATGTTCAGATAAGTAAAGAAAAAAAGCAGGCAGAATGCCACAAACGGTACCATGAACGGCGTAAAGATGAGCGATACGATGCGGGCAGTCATAAACAGGGCATCGCGGGGTTCCCCAGCATGGCGGGGAGCGGGTTCATGATAAGTCAGTTCATCGGGGATACTGGTTTCTTCCATATCAATATGTTATCTTCTTAATCTTGCTACGGGGATATTCAACTGCTGGCGGTACTTGGCCACAGTGCGGCGGGCAATGGGGTATCCTTTTTCCTTCAGCATATCGGCCAGCTCATCGTCAGTGTAAGGCTTTTCCTTGTTCTCGCTGGCTACGCATTCTTTCAGGATGCGCTTGATTTCACGGACGGACAGTTCTTCACCGTTTTCGGTCGTGTAGCCGTCGCTGAAGAAGAATTTCAACGGGTAAATTCCGTAGTTAGTCTGTACATATTTGCTGTTGCTCACACGGGAAATAGTGGAGATGTCCAGCTTTGTACGTTCAGCCACGTCTTTCAGAATCATCGGACGAAGCAGAGATTCGTCCCCTTCTTCGAAGAACGGGCGTTGCAAGTCGATGATGGCCTGCATGGTGCTGAGCAACGTTTGCTGGCGTTGTTTCACGGCATTGATGAATCCTTGTGCCGCATCTACCTTTTGCTTGAGGAACATCAGGGCATCTTTTGATTCTTTGCTCTGGTTCTGCTTGTTGCGGGTGTGTTCGTCCAGCAGTTCGGTAAATTCCCGGCTCAGCCGCAGTTCCGGCACGTTCCGGTTGTTGAGGCTGAGGTTAATCGTGCCGTCGTCTTCCGTCTCTACCAGAAAATCAGGGATAATCTGTTGCAGGTTTTTCCCGATGGCTTCTCCCATGGAACTTCCCGGACGCGGATTTAGCTTGGTCAGTTCGGCGGCAGCTGCATTATATTGTTCTTCTGTAATATTCAGTTTCTGAATAATCTTGTCTTTATTTTTGCGGGTGAAGTCCTCACAGCACTTTCCGATGATGTCCAGCTCAATCTGCTTGAGCGGAGAATCTTCTTTCCGGCGAATCTGGATGAGCAGACACTCTTGCAGACTTCTGGCACCGATGCCGGCAGGGTCAAAGTCCTGAATTACTGAGAGCACATGCTCCAGCTCTTCAGCGGAAGTGTAGACTCCCTGGTAAATAGCCAGTTCATCAAGAATCGTTTCTGTGGATTTACGCAGCAGTCCGTCGTCATCAAGTGAGCCGATAAGGTATTCACCTAATTGCTTCTGTTCCGGAGTGAGGTGTTGCATGTCGAGCTGTTCTTTCAGCGTTTCGTAGAAAGATACGTTGTCCGAGAAAGGAATGTCTTCCGCCCGGTCTTCTTTGGAGCGGTTGTTTTCCTGCAATTTGTAATCCGGAATATCGTCTTCCGTGCGGTAATCGCCCAGTTCGATGTCTTCACCTGAATCGGTATTAGGTTCTCCGTCTTGGTCAGTCGTATTGTACTCATCGTTGAGGGCATCGGAAGCGTCGGAAGTTTCTTTTCCTTCTTCGAGTGCCGGATTATCCAGCAATTCAGCGTGAATCCGTTCTTCCAACTCCAGAGTCGGAAGTTCCAGCAACTTGACAGCCAGTATCTGTTGAGGAGACAGGGTCTGTACTTGTTGTTGCGCCTGTGTCTGTACCTGACGTGAACCTTGTACCATTTTTATTGTTGTCTTGAGTTAACAGCGTGCAAAAATAATAATTAAAATGAACTTCAAAGAAAAAGGCAAAATTTTTAATATTGGAAACTGCTACCTCCTAAGAACTCTCGTAGCAGGGAAGTTGGGGGCAATTCCTTGTCTTGTACGGAAACAAAATAGTTCAGGAAGCGGAGCAGACGGTGTGCTTCGGAGTATTCCGGACAACGGTTGGGCACCTTGCGCAAAACGGGTTCCACGTAATCCTTTAATACAGCCAGTTCGAACAGTAGGGCCGAGTTGAACATGGCATCGGCATTTTCCTGATAGGGGAAAATCCATTTTTCTTCTCCGGCGCGGACACTTGGCCAGCGTGCGATGGTTTCCTCGGCCGAGTAGTTGCGGTACTTGTAATCGCGGATGATGCGTCGCAACAGACGGTTGTCGGTTGTCGGGATGTAGTTGTGGTTGTCCAGCAGGATAGTAGTCAGTGCCGACACATATACTTTGTATTTGTTTTCGTTGGGAATGTGCGGAGTTAGTGCCGGATTCAGTGCATGGATACCTTCAAAAATTAGTATCATGTGTTCGTCTATCCGGAGTTTCTTACCGCTCATTTCTCTTTTTCCGGTGGTAAAGTTATAGCGTGGCAGTTCCACCTCTCCTCCGTTGAGCAAGGTAGTCAACTGTTCTTCGAAGAAGGGGAGGTCTACGGCATACAAGGATTCGAAGTCGTGTTTGCCGTTCTCGTCCAGCGGGGTATCGTTCCGGTTGACGAAATAGTCATCCAGTGAAATGGGGTAGGGCTTCAGACCGTTGGTCATGAGCTGAATACTCAGTCGCTTGCTGAAAGTGGTTTTTCCGGAAGAGGACGGACCTGATATAAGTACGAGTTTTACCCGTTTCCCGTCTTGGTTGCGGTGGGTAATTTCATCGGCTATCTGGGCAATTTTCTTTTCCTGCAAGGCTTCCGATACGTTAATCAGGTCGGTAGCATGTCCGTGATTGCAGGCCACATTCAAATCGCCCACCGTACTGATGCCCAAAATCTGGTTCCAGCGATGATATTCCTGAAACACTTCCAGCATTTTTTCTTGCTTCACCACCTCTTCCAGTTTGGTCGGGTTTTCACGGCTGGGGATACGCAGCAACAGTCCGTCGTAGTATTTCACAATGTCGAACAGGCGGATGTATCCTGTACTGGGTACCAGGCTGCTATAATAACAGTCCACCGTGTCGCCCAATTGATAGTAGTAAGAATAAAGCTGACCGTAAGTGTCCAACAGTCGTGCCTTATCCATCATCCCTCGTTTTTCGAACAGACGAACCACTTCCTCCGTGTGACTTTCAGTGCGTGTGTAGGGAATATCGGCCGCGATGATTTCCTGCATTTTCTGCTTGATGCGCTGCACGTCGTCCAGCCCGATGGTTCGGTCGATATGCAATTTGCAGAAATATCCCTTTGAGATGGGATGTTCCAGTGAAATACTGCCTTGCGGATAAAGTTCTTCTACCGCTTTGACCAGGATGAAAAAGAGCGAACGGACATAAGTGCGCATGCCGGAAGAACTGGTAATATCAAGAAATTCAATATCTTTATTGTAGTACACCCGGAAGTCGAGACTCTCTACCTTATTGTTGACTTTGGCACTGACCGGACCGTAGGGCATGGCCAGATTAAAACCGTTATAAATATCCAAAAGTGAGCTTCCCTCCGGGAATTCTCTTGTCGAATTATTATTTTTGCAATATATTTGTAGCATAAATGTAATATGTGTTACTAACCTTGTGAATAGGCAGTTAATTTACTCATTAAACAATTAAAAGCCTCTTTCCAACTTAACTAATTACAAATGGAATATTCTTTTTATGATTTTTTAGCGCTTCTTGGATCACTGGCGCTGTTCCTTTATGGAATGAAAATCATGAGTGAGGGACTTCAGAAGTTTGCGGGCGACCGCCTTCGTAGTATTTTAACCGCAATGACCACGAACCGTGTGACGGGGGTGCTGACAGGTATGTTGATTACCGCTCTGATTCAGTCCTCTTCTGCTACAACCGTGATGGTGGTCAGCTTTGTAAACGCCGGCTTGCTGACGCTTTCTCAGTCTATCGGGGTGATTATGGGAGCGAATATCGGAACCACGGTGACGGCGTGGATTATTTCAGCTCTCGGTTTTAAGGTAGACATATCTGCATTTTCTTTGCCACTTTTAGCATTTGGTATTCCATTGCTTTTCTCTCAAAAAAGTTCACGTAAATCTGTCGGTGAGTTCATCTTTGGGTTTGCTTTTCTGTTCATGGGATTGAATCTGCTGAAAAGCAATGCACCCGATTTGAGTCATAACCCTGATATGCTGGCCTTTGTCCAGAATTATACGGACATGGGCTTTTTCTCTGTCCTGCTGTTCGTATTGATTGGTACACTGCTGACCATGATTGTGCAAGCTTCGGCGGCTACCATGGCCATTACATTGATTATGTGTGCCAACGGATGGATTAGTTTTGAACTGGGAGCCGCTTTGGTATTAGGTGAGAATATCGGAACCACGATTACGGCTAACCTGGCTGCGTTGACTGCCAATACGCAGGCACGCCGTGCAGCTTTAGCGCATCTCATGTTTAATGTCTTTGGTGTGTTTTGGGTATTGATTTTGTTCGAGCCTTTCTTGTCGATGGTAGACTGGATAATTTCTGACTTTATGAACGTGAGCGAGGCAGACGGAGTGGCTGTATCTTTCAAACTGTCAGCTTTCCATACTTGCTTCAATGTTTGTAATGTGCTGCTGTTGATATGGTTCGTACATTTTATCGAGAAAACGGTCTGCAAGATTATTCCACAGAAGGAGCAGGAAGAAGAATACCGTTTGCAGTTCATTACGGGCGGTATGCTTTCTACGGCCGAATTGTCCATTCTTCAGGCACGGAAAGAAATCAATCTGTTTGCTGAACGTATACAGCGTATGTTCCGCATGGTGCGTGACCTGTTGCATACGGAGAATGAAAATGATTTCAACAAGCTGTTCAGTCGGATTGAGAAGTATGAGAATATCAGCGACAACATGGAAGTGGAGATTGCCAACTACTTGACGCTGGTGTCGGAAGGTAGATTGAGTTCTGAAAGTAAGGTACAGATCCGAGGTATGCTCCGCGAAGTCACAGAGATAGAAAGTATTGGTGACAGCTGCTATAATCTGGCTCGTACCATCAACCGGAAGCGTCGCGGAAATGAGGACTTCACGAGTGCACAATATGAACACATCACACAGATGTTCCAGTTGACAGACGATGCCCTGACACAGATGATTGCCCTGGTGAAAGATGTGCATCAGCAGGTGGATGTCAACAAGTCGTTCAATATCGAAACGGAAATCAACAACTATCGTAATCAGTTGAAGAACCAGAATGTGATTGACGTCAATGAAAAGAAATACGATTATCAGATGGGTGTACACTACATGGACATTATTGCCGAATGTGAGAAGTTAGGCGATTATGCAGTGAATGTGGTAGAGGCTCACCGGGATGTGAAGGAAAAGAAAGCTTGAAAAAAGAACCTCGGCGTTCTCTAAAATTGGATAGGAACGTCGAGGTTTTTTTGTATCAAATTGGGATATAAAAGCAAGGTTCCTGATTATTTAAAAACTTGCTTCATTGGGCGACCAATCCATGCTTGTGGCTGTTTGAGTCCAAAGATGTAGGCAATGGTAGAGGCCGTGTCGAACTGCATCATACATTCTTTAAATTCTCCGTATTGTTTTACGTTCTTACCTGCAATGATAAAGGGGATTTCCATTTCTTGCAAGGTTTTTCCTCCATGTCCTTTCTTGATACCTCCGTGGTCGGCTGTGAGTATGATAATGGTATCATCATAAATGCCGGCTTTTTTGATAGCTTCTACAATGCGTCCTACATAAGTATCCAGTTCCTCGAGCTTTTGATAATAAGCAGGAGTGTCGTGCCCGTCGTGGTGCCCTGTATGGTCAAGCTGATCAAAGCAAACAGCAAGGAAAGTTGGTTTTTTGTTCATAATATATGTTTCGGCCATACTGCATAGCAAGTCGGGTTGTTTGTCATATCCGATAGCCTGTGCATAATGAGTAATTGCCAAAGTGTCTACCAGATACTTGATGCCTTCCCATTCATACATACATCCTATTTCAGCGTTTGGCTTTGCTTCTCGCAGAACAGAGTATATGGTCGGAAAGATTCCGTGTTCGTTAGTAACCATGGATGGTATTTCGGGGGTGCGTGATCCCCATTCGGTGTAGCCATGGATTTCAGGGCCTGCTCCATTGAACATGGAAGCCCAGTTTACCGCAGAAGAAGATGGTAATACGGAACGTTTTTTTAGGGTGTAGCATCCTTTCTGCATTACCTCTTTAATGTGAGGAATAGAGGCTTTAGGTACACTGTAAGCACCCCATCCGTCAATGCCAATCATAACTACATGCTGAGCTTTCCATTTGGCAGCCTGGCATGGAAAAACTGCTGTAAAAATCAGACAGCTTAGAATAAAAAATAGTTTTCTTTTCATATTAAATAACATTATAATAATCAGATTCCCGTATCTATCGGATTCTTGTCCGGGAATAAAGGACTGTATAGTACGGTACGTTTCAGTGTTTGAAGTTTTCCATCCTTCACGAACTCTTCTCCGCGTTCAGACAAATGACTGATCATTGCCTGGCGAAGTTCCTGTAATTTTTTGCGGTATTTCTTTTCATGTACCACATTCTTTAATTCATGAGGGTCATTTACCAGGTCAAACAGTTCTTCTTCTCCGGTATGGAAACGCCATACATATTTTATTTTACCGTCAGTCAGGGCACACCAGTAATTATCCGGACTATAGCAAGTGGCATGTTCCAGGTCGATGTATGTACGCCATGTTTCCCCTTTCATCAGACGGAACAGAGATTGTCCGTCCATGTCATTGGGAACTGTACCACCTGCAGCTTCCAGAAAAGTGGGAAGTAAATCGCGAAGCTCAACCGGTGCATCTATTTTTCCTCCTTTATCAAACTGATATCCAGCGGGCCATTTCACAATATAGGGGATGTGTACGGAACCTTCATAAGGATAAGTCTTGCGCCAGTGGAAATGGTCGCCCAGCATGTCACCATGATCTGATACGTAACAGATGAGTGCATTGTCATACATACCTTCTTCTTTCAAGGCTTCGATTACTTTCCCGATTTCTTCATCAATGAAAGTCACATTGGCGTAATAGTGACGGCGTGAGTTTTTTGCATATTCTTCACCAAAGTTTCCGAAAGCAGCATCCTTGGGGGCATCTTCTACTTTTGTCAGACGGGCATAGTCTTTCTCTTTGCACCATTCTCCAATGAATGGAGCCGGTACGTCACGTCTTTTGTATAAATCAGACAGACGCTGGGGCGGATCATACGGACTATGTGGGCGGGCAAAAGAAACCTTCAGGAAAAGAGGCTGTCTGTTGCCCTTCTTATGGTTATGAATCATCTCACAAGCCATCTCTCCGGTCCATGCGGTAGGATGAAGTTTTTCGGGCAGTTTATATTCTGCTGCGCCATGGTCATTCCATCCGATACCTGTACTGTCTGGGTTAAGTCCCGGAGCCTGCATCTGAAACCACAGGCGGTAATCGCTGATAAAGTCTTTTGTTTCTACGCGGCCGCTTTCATCGACGAGTGTACCATGGAACCCATGTAATGCTTTTTGCGGGAACCAGTGCATCTTCCCGATGCCGAAAGTAAAATAATTCAAGTCGCGTAACATCTGGGGCATTTCATAACGGTACTGGCTGCCTACTCTTCCATATCCCAGCATGCCATGATGCCAGGGAGACAGGCCTGTGAGCAGACCGGAACGGGCCGGTGTACTGCTGGGAGCAGAGGAGTAGCCGTTAGTAAACAAGGTACCATCTTGCGCCAGTGCATCCAGATTCGGGGTGATGACGGAGGGATTGCCCATGCAGTTCAGGGCGTCACCTCGATGTTGGTCCGATACTATCAGGATGATGTGCGGCTGTTGCTGGGCCATAAGGGTATGAGGAAAACTGCATGCTCCTGTACCCAGTACGATTGCGGAATAGAAAATTCGGTTCATAATGGATTGGTGAAGTCTTTTTATGGTATAAAGATAATAAAATGAGGCTGCACTTCAAAACTTTCATTTGTAAGTACAGCCCCTATAAAAATAAAATGTAGATATCAGATTGCATGGTCTGCTTCTACTTGTTCTCCATTCCATGCTTTTAATGAAGTCCAGGGGGTAAAGTTTGCGCTCCAGAATGAATCTGTAGATGGTAAGCCTAATGCTACAAATCCAAATGTACATAAGTAAGTGCTTCCTGTATTGATGTATGTTTCAGACATTCTGATTTGACTTCCTGCGAACCCAATACGTAGCCATCCTTTGGCATCAAATGTATGTGGGGCATTGAACTGGCGTTTAATAACTGCAGTAAGTGCACATCGTACTTGTGCAGGTGTTACAGTTTTAGGAAGTTTATGTAATAATGCAGCCTGGGACAATGCGTGGAAAGCTCCTACTCTGTAAACAATGGAGCGTCCGATAACAGGATATGCTCCTTCTGGTGAGATTAATCGTTCTTGTTGTTCTGCGTAGCGGGTGAAACGTTTTATTTGTGTGGGTAGGAATTCGGCTCCTTTTACGTGGTGTTTTTCCATGATAAGGAGTGTCTCGGTCAGCATGGGGTGAATGACAAAACTGTTGTAATAATCTGCATGATATTGTGGCCCATCTCCATAAGTTCCGTCTCCTACGTACCATTTGTCACGAAATGTTTCTACGCCGTGTAGTAGTCTGTCTAGTTCACATTCTCCTGTAAGTTCAAGTAAAGTAGCTTCTATCGTGGATGCGAAAAGTAGCCAGTTGCTATTGAAAGGTTTAATACGGCGTGTTCTTTTTAACTCAGTTATTAAGTTGGTCTTTGTCTCTTTATCTAGATTTTCCCATAGCTGGGTTGGAGCTCTTAATATGCCTAGGGCTAGAAAAGCTGCATCTACTAGAGGCTGATAGGGAGTTTTAAAATTTAGGTAGTCAGCTGACTTTGGATTAACGGCATTCGATAAGGCCTTGAGGGTAAGGTTTATATATTTGCCTCTTAGTTTCCCCTCTTCTGTATTGTCTGGTCCTAGTTCTAGCCAGGGAGCAATACCACATATAGTTCGGCCGAAAGCTTCTAGATGAGAAAACTGGTGTCCTCTTTTAGGATCCAGTGATTCTTGTGGCATATTGGTCTTCAATGTTTCATTAGCTAGATTAGTCAGTACTGGATCACAGATTTTAACTAATGTGTTGACCCATATCTTTCGTTCCTCATTTCCAGATTGTGATGATGAGTCGTAAGATGCATGTACGGATGATGTAAAACATCCTAACAGGAAAAATAAGAATAATTTGAATTGATTAGTCATGTAGCTGCAAAAGATTAATGTTTGATTATAGGCTAAAAAATCTCCTTACAAGAAATTTCCTGTAAGGAGATATTGATAGAAGTATAGTGATTAATAACCTGGATTTTGAGGGAATTCAGCTCCTGTATTTAGGTCAATGATATACTGAGGAATTGGGAGAAGTAGATGGTGCTCATCCATGTGAGCAGAATAGCTGTTGTATTTCTTTACTCGTTCCAGCCATTTACCTGTTCTAGCCAATGTGAATCTGCGTAATTCTTCTCCAACAAGTTCACGTATGCGTTCGTCTAGTAGGAAATCCATGGTAGCCTGACTTTCGGAAATTTCTGTAGCGCCTGCACGTTTTCTTACTGCATTGATGGCTTCTTTAGCTCCTTTAGTATCACCTAACTGGATACAAGCTTCTGCTTTCAGCAGATAGGTTTCAGCTAAACGGAATTTCATACGGTCTTTATTGTTTCCTTCGTATGTTAAATTATCTGCTTTTCCATAAAAGAATTTGGTTATTACTGGATAAATTTGATTTTTTTCTCTTGTTTCTTTTGTAATAGGAGCCTCTTTTCCCACTTTATCAGGGTATTGAGGGTCATTGTAGTACCAATGACGTTTAATATTATATTCTGAATTACGAATGTCATTTGCATCGTAAAAGTCAGTTTGATCTTCAATCCACCAAGTTAGTGGAACTATTTGTGCTAGTCCACGCCCACCTAAAGAGTCTGCTAGAGTGAATCCTTCTAATTTATCCCAGTATCTTGGATTCCATGCACGACGTGTCCAATCATCATAAGCACCACCTCCTCCATCTGTTTGATATTCATATTGCATTACCCAAATAGACTCCATGTTACCGGAAGTCCTATTTTGATTATTTTCAATAAACATGTCATGGAAAACATCTCCTGGCTTATCTTTTTCTGCTCCGAAACGTTCATTCTGTTGCATTAAGTGGAAGTATGGGCTTGTTATGACCTCATCGGCTTTAGTTTTAGCTTCCGTGTATAGCCCTGCCATCAGATAGACTTCGCTTAACAGATGTTTTGCTGCCCATGTAGTAAGTTTACCAGTTTCTACCTTGTCTGGGTTTTCAGGTAGATTTTCTTCTGCGAACTTCAGATCATTAATCATCTTTTCCAATACCTCAGCTTTGGGAGTGCGGGTAAAGTCTGTACGATAGTTAGTTTCAATGGTTTCTACATAAGGAACGTCACCATAAAGATAAACTAAATATCTGTAAGCATATGCTCTGAAAAATCGGGCTGTAGCTTGATACAGCGCTTTGTCTGTATCATTATCCCAATTTGTATTGATATCTGCATATTTTAATAACTCATTGGCAGATGAAATCAGGCCATATCCCCAGTTCCAATATGATACAACGAATGTTGTAGAAGGGGTGTAAGATAAAGATTCAAAAGGCTTTAATGAACCATCCATCTGTTGGCCTTGATGTACTATATCAGTAGCGATTTGGAACATTTCGTAAGGGCATGCTTGACCCTGTGAAGTTGTAGCTTCTCCCCAGGTGTTAAATTCAGAACGGGCCCATCCGTATAGTCCTGTAGCAGCAAGCTCAAAACCATAGCTACTAGTATATGTATTATCTGGACCTAATGTGCTTTTCATTTCTTCATCTAGAAATCCAGAACATCCTGTACTTATTAGTGTGACAGCGGATAAAGCCGCTGATATAATAATATGTTTCATGTGTTTTTGGTTTTTAGGTTTAATAAATTAGGTTAGAAAGTTACATTTAATCCAAGCATGTATGAACGGGCGGTAGGATAACCAACGACAACTCCTTTTTCATCGTCATTTGCTTTGGCATTATCGTAATTTAATGCATTTTTTATGTTGCTGAAAGTACAAACATTATTAACACTGACATCTACACGTGCTGAAGTGATGCCCAGTTTCTGTGTAAATGTTTTTGGAATGTTATATCCAATAGTAATGTTTTTTAGTTGTACGTAATTCATCTTTTTATAGAATGAGTGTTTTTCGTATGGTACGTAGGATGGAGAAGTCATTTCATTGGTTGGATTACTTTCTGTCCAATAATTCATACCACTTAAGTAATTGAACTCAGGCATCCATCTATCAAAGTTTTGGTCATGCATTTGTCTCCATTGTCCGAAAACACCGTTCAATACAAATGACATATAGAAATCCTTATAAGTAAAGTTGTTCGTCATTGACATAAGGAAGCTGGGCAACTTGGATCCAATGATTTTTTTATCATCAGCTGTAATAACTCCATCTCCGTCCACATCTTCCAATTTTGCTGAGCCTGGTTCTGCTCCTTTCTGAATTTCTTTCCAGTCATCAGTATAATAGCCCCATTTTTCACTGATAATGTTTCCTGCATTATCCTTTTCTACTAAACATTTCCAACGTGGATCATCCGTTTGCCATGTACCAATTACATTGTAATCATAGTAAACGTTGGTTGGTTCTCCAATAAACCATTTGTTAGTTATATCATCTTTCCCGTTTTCTTGTAATTTGACAATCTTATCTCGGTTTAGAGAGAAATTGACATTTGTTTTCCATAAAAAATCTTTTGTTTCAATATTTATTGAATTTAATGCAAATTCTACTCCCACATTACGAGTTTGTCCGATATTGTCAAGGATACTTCTATATCCATTCATATAAGGTACGGTACGGTTCATCAACAAATCTTTGGTGTTTGCGATATAGAAGTCAATGTTACCACTAAGGCGTCCGTTAAAGAGACCAAAGTCAATACCAGTATTGAATGTATAAGTCGTTTCCCATTTTAGATTGGGATTTCCTACTCCGTTAGTAGGTAGATATACTCCATTGACTGTGTTGCCTCCATCTCCCCAGACATATTGTGTCAGGCTCAGGCGGTCTAGGGTTTGGTATGCGTTGATACCTTGATTACCGTTAGCACCGTATGATACGCGTAGCTTCATCATGTCCAGCCAGTTGCGGGTGTTTTCCATAAATTCTTCTGAAGAAATATTCCATGCAGCAGCGGCAGATGGGAAGAAGGCATATTTGTTGTTGGCTCCAAAAGCAGAATATCCATCGGAGCGTCCGGTCAGAGTTAACAAATATTTGCCTGCGTATGCGTAGTTCAATCGGATCATGTAAGAGAGTAGTGCTGTTTCTGTGAGCGAAGAGGACAGTGATTTATTTTTTTCTCCTCCAGCCATATTGTGATAGCCTCCTTCATCGTTAACGAAACTTTCTGCAGATTGTTTGGAATATTGTTTACTCGTTTCTTGTATGGAGAACAAGCCGGTAGCATCGATTTTGTGTTTTCCGAATGTATTTTCATATTTGAGAATGTTTTCCCATGTATAATCCCAGTAATGTGTATTTTCAATGGAAGCAGCTCCATCTACTTTACTACCAGTAAGAGTATTTCTTCCATAATATGTGCCGACAAAATTGTTGCGATAGTTGTATCCAAAGTTTGTGCGGAAACTTAACCCTTTAACAGGGAGGGTTATGTCAGCAAAAGTTGAAATAAATACGTTTCGGTTTGTCTTGTCTTCTATGGCATCACAATCTGACATAGGGTTATAGAATAAAGTATTGCGGCTCATCGGATAATATTCCAGGTTACCTTCCTCATCTGAATATGTACCAAATGGGCTCATTTTAAGACCTGCTTCCAGATAAGGAAGTTCTCCTCCATATTCTTTTTGTATGGCTTGCATACTCATACCGATTTTCAACCATTTGCCTAAATTTTGGTTAATGTTAAGTGAAATGTTGGTACGTTTCATGCCAGTGTTCCGCACAACTCCATCCTGACGCAAGCGAGAAATAGAAGCCATATATGTGGTGCTTTCTGTTCCTCCAGTTAGAGATATTTGATGATTAGTCACCAAAGCTTGGCGGAACATTTTGTCTTGCCAGTCAATAGTACGTCCAGCTTTGTAATTTGCTAGTTCATCTGCTCCTAGTACGCTCTCAGGAGTGAGTTGGTCGTAGGGAATTCCATTTTTTAAATGATTATAATCATAAAGGTATTGTAAATACTCATCTCCACTCATCATGTCAAGACGTCGCTCAGTTTCAGCCATACCAACCTGTCCTTTATAGGTGACAGTAGCTTTACCTTGTCTTCCTTTTTTGGTTTGTATTAAAATAACTCCATTAGATCCTCTTGAGCCATAGATAGCGGCAGAAGATGCATCTTTCAATACAGACATACTTTCAATAATGTCCGGATCAATATCACCTAACGAACCACTATAAGGAATGCCATCCATTACAATAAGAGGGTCGTTACTGGCTGTTAATGAGTTATTTCCTCGGATGCGCAAAGTTTGGTCTTCTCCAGGTTGAGCATTACCAGTTGAGATATTTAATCCGGGAATTTGTCCGGCTAATTTATCCATCAAGTTATTGGTGGATACCAATCCGAGTTTGTCTTCTCCAACAGCAGTTACACCACCTGTTAAATCAGATTTTCTTTGCGAACCATATCCTACAACCACAACTTCCTCTAGGGATTGAGTATCTTCATCTAATTGAATATGTAAATTGTTATTATTTGAGATTTTTATTTCCTTAGTGGAATATCCTATAAATGAAACTTGAAGGATATCTCCTTTTTTGACATTTTCAAGAGTAAAATTTCCATCAATGTCTGTAATGACTCCATTTGTGGTGCCTTTTATAATCACATTGGCTCCGATAATAGGACCTGTTTTGTCAGAAATTGTACCCTTTATGGTTAAATTTCCTTGGTTTGTACGTAAAACAGACAATGTTTCATTAATTGCATTATTAGTGCTTTCAGCCATAGCATTCAAGCTTGTAAATCCTATGGCAGAGCATAGCAATACATGATTTAATTTTAGGTAAGCAATAGGTTTTTTCATAGATTTAGACATTTAATTTAATGTATAAAATCGTTTTTTTCTCTAGTGGCGAAAATACCTACCCTAAACAAAATCTCCAATTATAGAAGTCTTATTTGCGGTAGGTAAATGTGTATATGGAAAATCCTACCACCTTACCAGGACATTTTTACCCTATTTCTCTTTCTTGCTTCGTATGCTTTGAGGAGCTACGCCAAAATATGCTTTATATAATTTACTGAAATAACGGGGAGAAGAAAATCCTAATTGGATAGATATTTCAGATATATTGAATTCTGGATGTTCTTTTAAGAGTCTCATAGCTTCCTCCAGTTTGATTTTTAGGATGAATTCGTTTGGGGGGATTCCTACCAGCTGCTTGAATTTTGTATACAGCTTGCTTCTGCCCATGCAAAGATGATTTGCTAAGACCATTACATCAAACTCTGGGTTAGTAAAATTCTCACGTATAATGTCTATGCATTTTTTTAATAGTTTTCTATCAGCTTCACTAATCGCATCTGCTTCTGTTGTTGTGGGAACAGAAGGATTATGGGTGTAATAATCCTTCAGGCGCTTTTTGTTCTTTAACAAACTACGGCAGCGAGCTAAAAGAACTCTTATGTCAAATGGTTTAATAATATAATCGTCTGCCCCAAACATAAATGATTCTATCATGTTCTCAACAGACATTTGTCCAGTCATTAAAATGATGGAAATGTGGGATAGTTCTATATTATTTTTAATTTTATAACAGAGTTCTTTCCCTGATAAACCGGGAAGTAGGAGGTCACTAATTATTAAATCAGGATTGAGTTCCTGAGCTAGGTTTAGAGCTTCTTGTCCGTTGTGTGTAATATGTAGTTGGTATGTATGTTGAAGCACTTCTTTTAAGATGTTACATAATTCTTCATTATCTTCGACCAAAAGTAGGACAGGGTTGTCTATATTTTCTTTTTCTTGCTTTTCTTCTATTTCGATTTCTTCGTCTTTTTCAGGAATGTAGAATGTTGAAAGCCTAATTTCTGAATCTGCTGGTAAAATAGCTTCAGTTTGACTCGCATATGTTAATATTTCTTCTTTAAAATGTTGTTTTCCAAGAGGGAGTGATACTGTGAAACGAGTGCCCTTCTGTAAAGTGCTGTGAACTGTAATATTGCCGTGATGCAGTTCTACAATATTTTTGGCAATAGAGAGCCCGATACCAGTACCTGGAGTTAGTGAGTTCGGCTGAGATGCTACCTGGTAAAACTGATTGAAGATTTTCTGTATATCTTTTTCTGAGATTCCAATACCTGTGTCAGATACTGTTATTATCGCATCTTTATTGTTCGAATAAATTTCTATGTTTATGCAGCCATGTGTGGGAGTATATTTAAAAGCATTTAATAAAAGGTTAGAGAATACTTTTTGCATTTGTAGTTCATCAAACCAGACTGGCAGATTTTCCGTTGAAGCTTGAAAATGGTATTCAATCTCCTTTTGAGATGCGATTTCGTGGAAGGAAGTATATATTTGATGGACAAAACTGACCATATTATGCTCTTCTACTTTTAATTTTAGACCTCCTTCTTCTTGCTTTTGGAAGTCAAGTAATTCTGAAATTAATTTTCTCATATTCCATGCGTTTTTATATATACGCAAGATTCGGTTATGAATGGCTGTACTTAAATAATCAGTTTGTAGCAATGTTTCCAACTGGCTTAAGATAAGGGTTAGAGGTGTGCGAAACTCGTGTGAAATATTTGTGAAAAAATTTATCTTTAGTTGATTTAATTCTTCTATTCTTTCTTTTTCCTTTCTTTCGAATTTTAATGATGAGCGTAAAGACGTTTGTTTGATTATGAAATTAATAATCAATAAAATGACTCCTAATGTAAGAAGAGTATATATGGTATATGCCCATGAACTTGCATAAAATGGTGGGGCTATATGAATGTTTAATTGTGCTTCTTGTATTGTTGACTGATTTTGAGCAACAGGACGTAGCCTTAGTTTGTAATTTCCTGGGGGGAGGTTAGTATAAGTAATATTTCGTCCATGCGTCTGATTCCAACTGTTATCAAAGCCTTGGAGAAAATATTCAAATGATTGATATAAATCGTTGAAGTGATTAAATGTTGAAAATTCAATAGTGATATTATTTTGATTATATGAAAGATCTAACGTATTTGTTTTGTTTAATATATGTGATAATATCTTTGTACTGTCACCTGGAAATACTTCTTGATTATATACAAATAATCTGTCAAAAGAAACAGTTTGTGATTGTGGAGTATTGTCGAGAGTTTGTTGTTGAATAACAGCTAATCCATTAGTTCCACTTATGTAAAGTCTATCTTTGGAATCTTTAAATAGGCTTGAGCCTAAACTGTAGGTCTGATTAAAAAAACGGAATGTGTTTTCTGTTTTTCCGTTTTGTGTATTAAATATAGATAATCCTTTCCCGTGAATCAGGTACAAATTATTGGGCTTATTTGAATTACATAGATAGTAGCAAAAATTATTAGGTACACTTTGGTTGCCAACATTGTATGCTTCAAAAAAGTTTTTATGGTTTAGATAATGAAATATACCTGACCCAATAGTGCAGATATAGATTTCTCCTTGAGAATCTTCAAAAATTTGTGACACGCCACTTTGTTTGAGTGAATCAAGCTTATAATAAGTTAATTGGTTGTTCCTGAGATTGATAGATGTGACTCCTCCTTTTACATGTCCTAACCATAATCGTTCTCTGCTATCAATTAGGAAAGTTTCATAGGCAAACTTTTGGTTTAATACTTGATTTATTTTTGGGTCGTTTGAGAGAGGAAGGAACTTTTCATTGTGAATATCCATGAAGGTAACCCCTCCTTGTGTTAATACAATGAGTCCATCTTTATATTTTTGAATTTCATTGACTATGTCGTAAGGGAGTGATTGTATATCATCGGTTTTATGAGTAAGACGATGTCCTGTTTGAGTCTTTAAATCTAAGATGTACATTCCTCCTAAATGAGTTCCTATATATAGTTTTTCATTTTGGGTATTATATAATATTGATTTTAGGTTGTTGCTTCCCAAACTTTGATTATTTCCTAGTTGATGGGTATATTGTGTGAATTTTCCTGTGGTACGGTTCAAGCTATGTAGCCCTCCTCCTTCTGTACAAATCCATAAGTTCCCTTTTTTGTCTTCTGCCATTTTCCCAGTTACAGGAAAGTTAAGCCAGTTCTTTTTTAAAGGATCTGCATGGTAAAAGTAGTCACTAGACGGATTGGGGTTAAATATATTGACACCTCCATAATATGTTCCTGCCCAAATATTACCTTGTATATCTTTGCATAATGAAAGTATAGAGCAATGGCTTAGTGTATTGGGAGATACTCCATATTCTGTGTAATGTGTCCAGAAATTAGATTCTGGGTGAAAACAATCGATTCCTTTGAAGGAACCAATCCATATATTCCCATAATTGTCTTCAATAATATCACGTATTTGGTTATGTGATATTGTTCTTGGGGTGTCATTACTTGTGTAATGAATCAGAGTTTGTGAGGGGGTGAAACGGTATAATCCATTCCATCCTCCAATCCATATATTATGTTTTTTGTCTACAAAAATGCAACTCCCATTATTAAAGTCTGCAGCTTTTGTTATATCATTAGGATTCTTTCTTGAAATACGATATAGTGCTGTTGAATTGATAGCCCATATAGTATCATTGTCAATATATAAATTGGTTATTTTATTAGGTTTCTGAGTAAATAAAGAAAGTTTCTTTTCTTGTTGTGTATAATAATATATGCCATCAGTACATGTTATCCATAATGTATCTTTTTTGCAGAAAAGATTATATACCCCTTTATCTCTTATTTTTTCTACTTTTTGAGTATATAAGTTAATACCGAGTAAGTCTCCTTCAGAGATAATATACAATGTTCCATTTCTATTGCCACTTATTCTCCCTATATTGCTGTAAAATATTTTTTTTTCAGCATTAGTCAAGGGAAAAGCTAATACGTTATTTCCATTATAACGATTTAGCCCTTCGCTTGTACCAATCCATACAGCTCCGAATTCGTCTTGAAAGATAGTATGTATACAAACCTGAGACAATCCATCTGGAATTCCGAGGTGTTTGAAGTATAAATCTTGAGCTTGTATTGTTATGTATGCAATGAAGCAGAAAATAAGAATGGCAAAGTTTCTCATATATTTAGTAATTTTCTAGGTACAAAAATAGAGAAAAAAACGAATGGACTATTGTATTAAATGGCAAATACGTCCGAATAAAGTGTATAAATCTTCCAAAAAGAGAATAGGTGGAGGATTGAGAACTAGTGATAATATGTGGATTTATATATTCCTTCTATTTTTGTTACAACTAAAAAATTATATTATGAGAAACCGAATATTAACTTTCGTATTATTATTGGTTGCTTGTGGCAATTTATGTGCTCAGCAAAAAAAATCATCAGATTTGTTACCTGCAGAACAGGAGATAATGCTTAAATATGGTGCAGATCGTTTAGGCAAACGTCACGATGCGGCAATGGAACGTTTTCGTAGTCATCGTTTGGGAGCTTTTATTCATTGGGGATTATATGCTATTCCTGGAGGTGAATGGAACGGAAAGGTCTATAATGGGGCAGCAGAATGGTTAAAGAGTTGGGCAAATGTTCCTTCTGAAGAGTGGATGAAATTAATGAATCAATGGAATCCCCAAAGATTTGATGCAACTAAGTGGGCTAGAATGGCTAAAGAAATGGGGGTAAAGTATGTGAAAATTACAACTAAGCATCATGAAGGATTCTGTTTATGGCCTAGTAAATATACTAAATATACAGTGGCAAATACCCCTTATAAAAAAGATATTTTAGGAGAACTGGTAAAAGCTTATAACAAAGAAGGCATTGATGTGCATTTTTATTTCTCAGTCATGGATTGGAGTCATCCTGATTACCGTTATGATATAAAGTCAGAAGATGATGAGATTGCTTTTCGACGTTTTCTCGAGTTTACAGATAATCAATTGAAAGAATTAGCAAGTCTTTACCCTACTGTGAAAGACTTCTGGTTTGATGGTACATGGGATGAAAGTATCAAAAAAAATGGATGGTGGACAGCTCATGTAGAACAAATGTTGAAAGAGATGCTTCCCGGGGTTACTATTAATAGTCGTTTACGTGCAGATGATTATGGTAAGCGTCATTTTGATAGTAATGGCCATTTGATGGGGGATTATGAGTCGGGGTATGAACGTCGGTTGCCAGATCCGGTAAAAGATTTAAAAGTGACAAAATGGGACTGGGAGGCATGTATGACTATTCCTGAAAATCAATGGGGGTATCATAAGGATTGGTCATTGAGCTATGTAAAGAACTCTGTAGAGGTATTGGAACGAATTGTACATGCTGTATCTATGGGCGGTAATATGGTCGTGAATTTCGGCCCGCAACCTGATGGTGATTTCCGTCATGAAGAAAAAGAGTTGGCTGAGGCTGTTGGATGTTGGATGAAAAAGAATGGTGAGTGTGTTTATGGTTGTGACTATGCTGGCTTAGAAAAACAAGATTGGGGGTACTATACCCGTAATGGAAATGATATCTATATGGTTGTATTTAATCTGCCTTTCTCAAAATGGTTAACAGTGAAGACACCAAAAGAATTAAAGCCGGTAGAGGCTGTTACACTAGATGGGCAGAAGGTGGAAGTGGTGGAAACTACAAATAATGAATATAATGTTAAAGTACCAGAGAAGATAATAGGTGATCCATTCGTCATTAAATTAAAAGTAGAAATAGTAAATGGCTCTGTGGATAAATATAAGGCTGCTTTGACTTAATCATAGAAAGAAAAACTATGAAACATTTTTGGATGTGTGCCTGTCTGTTGTTTTCAACCCTCACAGTTTGGGGACAGGCGAATTTCAGAAAATCGGAAATAAAGGAAGTAATGAAGCGTGTGGCTGACTGGCAGATAGCCAATCCGGACCAACGTCATGAACATGGTGATTTGGATTGGACCAATGCGGCGTTGTACATGGGTATGATAGACTGGGCAGAGCTGACAGAAGGGGAGGACGGTAACCGAACATATTATGACTGGCTTCTGAAGATAGGAAGACGCAATCATTTTCAGATGGGGAAATGGATGTACCATGCCGACTTTATTGCCGTGGGGCAGCCTTTCATTGATCTGTATCAGAAGTATAAGGAACAGAAGATGATTACACCTGTAATGGCACGAGCCAACTGGGTGGTAGAGAATATGCCGATGGCTTCCATGCAGTTGGATTATGGCAAGATGGAAACCTTGACACGCTGGTCATGGTGTGATGCGCTGTTTATGGCGCCTCCTGTGTATGCCAAGCTTTACGGGCAGACTTTAGACAGAAAGTACCTTGATTTTATGAACCGGGAATACAAGGCTACTTACGATTTGCTTTTTGACAAAGAAGAAAATCTCTTTTATCGTGACACTCGCTATATAGGTAAACAGGAAGCAAACGGGAAGAAGGTATTCTGGGGGCGTGGAAACGGATGGGTACTTGGTGGATTGGCTGAAATTCTGAAAGCATTGCCTGCAGATGAACCTTCCCGGAAATTTTATCAGGAATTATTTGTGACACTGGCTACGAGAGTAGCCGAATTGCAAAGTGCTGACGGTTACTGGCATGCCAGTCTGTTGGATCCGGCATCTTATCCCTCACCGGAAACCAGTGCGACAGGATTCATCGTATATGCACTTGCTTATGGGGTAAACCAGCATTTACTGGGCAAAGATGCTTTTTTGCCGGTTTTGGAAAAAGGCTGGAAAGCTTTGACCGATGCGGTAGAAAAGAATGGGAAGTTGGGATATGTACAGCCTATTGGCGCCGACCCCAGGAAAGTGACTCGCGACATGACGGAAGTGTATGGTGTGGGAGCTTTCCTGATGGCCGGATGTGAATTGTATAAAATGTCAGAAAAATGAAACTACATAAGATTATAGGAGCGTGCCTGTTGTCTGGTCTGTGTGCGACAGGTGCTTTTTCAAGAGAGGTAATCAGCTTTAATGACGGCTGGCTGTTTAAAAAAGGGCCGTTTGCTACAGACATGATGAAGGCAGCTGCCCAGTGGGAAGGTAAGTGGACAGAAGTTACCATTCCTCATACTTGGAATGCGAAGGATATGCAGGTGAAGACAAACTCCTTTTATGAGGGGGCGGCTTATTATCGGAAGACTTATTTGATTCCTGAGACCATGAAGGGGAAACGTTTGTTCTTGCGCTTTGAAGGTGTAGGTACTTGTACGGAAGTGTATGTCAACGGTTATCTAGTGGGTACACACAAGGGAGGATATTCCGCCTTTGTCTGTGAGATTGGTGAGCAGGTAAAATATGGAGAAAGCAATGAGATTGTGGTGAAGGCTGACAATACAGCTCGTCCAGATGTCATTCCGGTGAACCACAGTCTTTTTGGAGTATACGGAGGTATCTATCGCCCGGTGTCGTTGGTAGTGACAGAGCCTTGTCATATTGCGGTGGAAGATTATGCTTCTCCAGGAGTCTATATTACCCAGAAAAATGTGTCGAAAAGTGCAGCGGAAGTAAATGTAAAGGTGAAGCTGGACAACGCTTCCTTGCAACCGGAAGCACTGGAATTGGAGAATGCAATCTATGATGCGGAAGGTAAACTGGTGAAGAAGCATGTACGCCGTTTGGAACTGACTCCGCAAGGAATGCAGTCGTATACGGCTTCTTTCCAATTAAAGCGTCCGCATTTGTGGCAGGGACGGAAAGATCCTTATTTATATAAGGTAGTATCCCGTCTGAAGCAGAAGGGACGGGTGATTGATGAAGTGGTACAGCCGTTGGGTATCCGTAAATATGAAATTGTAGCCGGGAAAGGTTTCTTCCTGAATGGAGAGAAATATCCCATGTATGGAGTAACCCGCCATCAGGACTGGTGGGGAAAAGGCAGTGCGTTGACAAATCAGGAACATGACGCGGATTTAGCCATGATTATGGATATTGGCGCTACTACCATTCGCCTGGCACATTATCAGCAGGCAGAGTATATGTATGCCAAATGTGATAGTCTGGGACTGATAGTCTGGGCTGAGATTCCTTTTGTAAATCGGGTGACGGGGCAGGAATGGGATAATGCCCATCAGCAGATGAGAGAATTGGTCCGACAGAATTTTAATCACCCTTCCATTTATATTTGGGGAATTCATAATGAGGTGTATCATCCGCATGGTTACACAGCTGCATTGACCCGTTCGTTGCATGATGTATGTAAGACAGATGATCCGGACCGTTATACAGCAGCTGTAAACGGGTATGGACATGCAGAACATCCGGTGAACCAGAATGCAGATGTTCAAGGGATGAACCGCTACTTTGGCTGGTATGAACGAAAGATACAGGATATTAAGCCTTGGGTGGAAGGTTTGGAAAAAAATTATCCCTGGCAGAAACTGATGTTGACAGAGTATGGGGCGGATGCGAACTTGGAGCATCAAACTGAATACTTGGGAGATGCCTTGAACTGGGGAAAGCCTTTTTATCCTGAAACTTTCCAGACAAAAGTGCATGAGTATCAGTGGAGCGTGATTGCCGAACACCCTTACATTATTGCTTCTTACTTGTGGAATATGTTTGATTTTGCTGTGCCTATGTGGGAGCGTGGAGGAGTTCCTGCACGTAACTTGAAGGGAATGGTGACTTTCGACCGTAAGATTAAGAAGGATTCTTATTATTGGTATAAAGCTAACTGGAGTAAGGAACCTGTACTTTATCTGACACAGCGCCGTAATGTGGACAGAGAAAGAAAAGAAACTTCTGTAACCGTGTATTCTAATATCGGAACTCCGGTGGTATACCTGAACGGGAAACCTTTGGAAGGCATCCGTAAAGGATATACAGAGGTACACTATGTATTTGATAAAGTGACGCTGGCTCAAGGAAAGAATATATTGAAGGCTGTAGTCAGCTATCAGGGAAAAGAATATGTAGATGAGATAGAATGGAACTATACTGGTGAAAAGAATAGGGGGACTATCGGGCATGAGAATAAGAAGGAGCATGCAGGATGGTAATAAAAAACGGGGCTTTTAAGGCCCCGTTTTTTGTAAATGCTATTCGGTAATTTCTACCCGGTTTACTTTTTCCAGTAAGAATCGGTTTTGATTCCAGTGAAAAGGTCGGTAGGCATTATTCGTTTTAATCTTGTTTTGCTTAAAGATCAGTCCGTCTACAGACTTGGCGTATAGGATGGGCGCATCGAATGTGTCGAATTCATTGTCTGTAATCTGGATGGCGCCTGATTTTCCTCCGTGGAAATATTTTACCTGATGCTCCAAATCGGGGATTTCTGGATAAATGGAAATTACGGCGTTGGTAAATTGGAACATATTGGTCAGTGCATTGATGAACCGATTGTGACGGATAATTACTTCCCGGCAGGCACCGGTTTCATACCAGCCGTTGCAGTCACCACACAACAAAATAGCTGTTCCTGAAGTATGGTCAAACAGGTTGTTTTCTACGATTGTTTTTTTAGGTGTACTGAACAGAGAACCTCTGGCGCGGTTGTTGCGGATGGTATTACCGGCAAAATAAACCTCTGGTGTCCATGTCAGGTTTTCAATGCCGAAGTCAGTCTGTTCGTTTAAAGCTCCAGGAAGTGGCTGACTGAAACGGATGATAAATTCACGGGCGCCGTCTGCTGTCGGTTTATCTGAGGCTGTAATGCGTTCAATACAATTCTTTTCATCCAGCAGTTCCATGGTTTGTGAACGAATGAACTGTACGCTGTCGCCGGGAAATCCCCAGTCAAATCCCCATGACTGGTCGTGCATGTAACGTGCTTTGAGGGTGTGGGCATCAATTTGTTGGAGAACTTTCAGATAGGTTCCATGTACATTGATGGCATCGTCCATCATACCTTCATACAATCCGTTGACAGAGGTGATTTTTCCTTTGCATTGAGAAAAATGGGTTGCATCGGCCTGAGTAGTGAAATAGCGGGAGTCATTTTCTCCTTTCAAACATACACCAAAACCATCCATCGTGATGTCATCGCATAGCTGGGCCAGTAGGCCCATGCCTTGTGCATAATGTACCTTGACATTCTTTATTGTGGTCCGGGTGTTGTGTGACAAGAAAATACCAGGAGTCGGACGGTCCCATGAACGCATGGCGACAATAGTACCTGCCGGAAGCCGTTTGTCTTTCCATTTAGGAGCATATATCAAATTCTTTCCTACCAAGGAACAACCTTTGGTCGGGCAGCTGATGTCGCTGGTATTGTATACGATGTGTCGGCTGGCCTTTTCAAAAGCGATACCCGACATCGGGCGAAGTTTCCAATCTTCTCCCTTTGTTTCGAAAACTGAGTCTTTTGTCAGGTGGTACTCTACCCATGGAGCGGGTTCAAAGGTGATTCCTTTTTCTCCTTCATTTTTTATAATTTCCACTTGAGCTATGTGGGGATTGGCAAAATCGATGCTGAAATTTTGCAAGGTACAGTCTGTACTTCTAAGCAGAGATATCGGAATCATTTGTCCATGGAAGATAAACTCTGCTCCGTTTCCTTCTATTGTCAGCGATTTCATATCCTCCAGTGCCAGACCTACTTTTTTAGGATTATCCTGGTCGTGGTTGGAAATGTAGTAAGTACGTTCTGCAGCTCCTTCAGGATAGAAATGATAGGTCCCGCTTTGAAAGCGTAAGGTTACTGCTTCGCCTTCTTTTACTTCTTTTCTAATTTTTGCAAGTGCCTTCTCCATACGAGTAGACATGTTGCTTTTCTTTCCTGGTTGAATACCGAAATGAGACATGTCATACACGTGTTGTGCGCATAGAGGAAGACATAATGCGGCAAACAATGCCAGGCATTCTAGTTTCATTTTCATAGTGTTACATTTTGAGAATAAGAGTTGTTGTTTTATAGTAAAGTATTGATTATGATAAAGAAAGGCTGACGAGTTGTATCTGAATACAAATTGACAGCCTTTCTCTTAATGAGTGATTTGTAAAGTTACTTTAATATCCAGGATTCTGATCCTCTTTTAGCAGCGGATTGACATCAATAGCAGAAGTCGGTATTGGCATCCACATCAAACGGTCATCCCATGTCTTTTCTACTACTCTATAGGGGGTGGTGCTCCATGCTTGTTTTTGAGAGTCATATACTCCGCATGGGGCATAGGTTGTGCCATTCATGACCTTGGCGCAGTACTCTGTTCCGTAGCGGCGGATGTCTTCGTAGCGGTGTCCTTCTCCAGCCAGTTCGATGCGACGTTCGTTGCGTACAAACTCAATGGCATCGTCCTTGGATAAAGAGGTCGGTACAGGCGGCATACCGCAGCGGTCACGTAGCTTGTTCAGTTCGGTAGTTACTTTCTCGTCCCATCCTGTGGTCATGATATGTGCTTCGGCGTAAGTCAGCAGCACTTCCGCATAGCGGAGCACCGGATAGTCTTCTGCACTATTGTAGCCTTTGTAGGGAGTGAGCGATACCATCTTACGGTAGCAGTAGCCTGTCCATGATTCATTTCCGTCTATACCTGCTTTCAACGGGTCCCACATGAAGTAATATTCTCCAGGGAAATCAGTTTCCTGCCAGCCTTTCAGTGGGAATTGGATGGAAGCGTACAGACGACTGTCGCGGTTGCGGAATTCTTGCATGTAGGGGATGGCCTTGATATCCAGTGTAGCCACTTTCTCCCGATATTTATCGGGTTTTATCGATTCGTTGAGTCCTGTGTCTTCATTTTTTGTGAAGAAGTAGGTCTGCCACATGTCCGCGTAGGCTCTCATTCGCTGCTCCGGAGTAATCGGGGTAGGTAGCGTTTTTCCGTCAATGCTCCAATAGGCATCCACCAAGTCTTGCATAGGCTCGTAAGAACAGTAGCCGGAACCCATTTGACTCGGACGGATGTAAGTGTAGCGTGAGCCGTCGTAGTTGTTGTCATCGGCCATGTATTCTCTGGTCAGGATGTATTCCGGATTCTGTGGATTCGCATTCTCAGCATGCCACAGGTTTTCGTAGTTGAATATACCTTTGATGAATTTATCTTTGTTGATTTCTGGATGCTGATTGAAGTCTATGTATTTTTCCATTTCCTGGGCTTCTTTTTGCTGATTAGCATTCAGACTGGTCACATAGAATAAGTCGTGGTGGCCTTCACTGATAACTAATCCGGCTGATTTCTCCGCTTCTGGATAGTTCCCGAAATAGAGTGCGGCACGTGCACGTACAGACAGGGCAGCTGCACGGGTGATACGTCCTGCTTCATAGAATTTGTTGCCATTGTATTCATCCGGTAGGAGTTCGGCGATTTCCTCCAGTTCCTTCAGTACATAGGCTTGTACATCTTCTTTGGAATTGCAGCGTACTTGTGGAGCATTGTATTCTGGTACATCCTCGAACAGGTAAGCCTTGCCGAAACGGGTCACAAGTTGGAGATAATTCCAGGCACGGAAGAAACGGGCTTCTGCCTTCATTCGTGCTTTCAGGGTTTCGTCCATGTCACATTGATCAATGTTCTGCAGGAAGGTGTTGACGATGCGCACGGTGCTGTAGTCGTATCCGAAGTCGTTTCCGGCTGTGATGCCGTTCATTTGAAGCAGTTCGTAAGGACCTTCCCAAGGCTTATGGCTGTGAGCGTTGTCTGTGTACATTTCATCCCAGATGTCAAAGCCTGGCATTTGTGCGTATACGCCGTTCAGAGCGCTCCAGGCATCATTTTCGTTTTTCCAGAATGTCTCAGTAGAGATGTCTGAAGGTGGGGTCACTTCCAGATCGCAGGAAGTAGCTAGTGCGGCACAGAAGAGTGCCGAGAAGGTGATATAGTTGAGTTTCATGATAATCGATTATTATGTTTTAGAATGATAAGTTTACACCAAAAGCTATGGATTTGGTTCCCAAAGCAGAGATACCGCGTCCGGTAGAAGATTCCGGGTCGAAGTCTTTCATGATTTTGTCCGCACGGAGTGTGAAGAGATTTTCTCCGGTAAGGAAAAGTTTCAAGGAAGAGATACCCCATTTGCTCACAACGTTTTTCGGGACCATGTAGCCCAGTGACAGGGTCTTGATACGGAAGTAGTCGGAATCGAATAACTGATTGTCAGAGAAATGTTTGTTGTATTCATCCATGGAAGTTCCTCCGTACAGACGAGGTACTGGTGCATGAGCATTCGGATTCTCTTCTGTCCAGCGTTGCAGGTGGTATTTTCTCGGGTTGGAGTTCAGCATGAAAGCGAACACCTGTTCTGATTCAAAGCCGACGCTGGTACCGGAAACACCCTGTCCAAAGGCGCTCAGTTCCCAGTTCTTCCATTGCAGACTCAGGTTGATACCGTAAGTGAAGTCAGGCACATCTTTTCCGATGATAGTACGGTCGTCGTCGGTAATGGATGCATTGGCTGTGGACTCGCCTTTTGCCAGGTCACATACGTATTTCACTCCCTCACGCTGTGGCACATATTTTATGTCACCTGCTTGTGGAGCACGTCCGTAAATGTAGTAGCGTCCTGCGTCTATTTCTTCCTGTGTGTAGAGCCCGTCGGTCTTCAGTCCGTAAAAGGAGCCGATGGATTCACCTTCTTTTAAAATCCAGCGTATATTGTCGCCAGCATTCTGTATCATGTTGTCAGAACCGGCCAGGTCAGTGATTTCGTTGTGGTTTGTGGCGATGTTGGCACTGATTGAGTAAGAGAAATCACCTATCTGGTTGCGGTGAGTTACCGACATTTCGAATCCTTTGTTGCGCACCTTACCGAGGTTCAGGCTGGGATTGGACCAAATACCGGTTTCTTTCGGTACATTGTAACCAAGCAGGATGTCGCTGGTATTCTTTATATAATAGTCTGCTGAAATACTTAATTTGTTGTCTAGTACATCCAGATCAAGACCAATATCGGTCAGAGCCACCGTTTCCCATCCGAGCGAGGTGTTCGGAATTTGTGCTTCCACAACACCTTTCACAGCTGTGTCACTGAAGTTGTAGTTGCTGCCGCTGGACATCAGACGGAAATAATCATAGTATCCTACGTTGTTAATGTTTCCTAGTGTACCGTAAGAGGCACGGAGCTTCAGGTTATTAATCCATGTGACAGGTTTCATGAACGACTCTTCGCTGATACGCCATCCGGCAGATACAGAAGGAAATATACCCCAACGATTGTCCTTGTAGAAACGGGAAGAACCGTCAGCACGGACATTCACTTCCAGTAGGTAGCGGTCATTCCAGGAGTAGTTCACACGGCCGAAGTAGGACAACATCTTGCTTTCCATGATGGAACTTCCGCCCGGAGTTTCCTTGGATACTTCGTTTCCCTGCTCTATATCTTCCAGTCCGTCGCTGACGAAGTCGGTACGCTTGCTGTAAAGGCGTTCATAGTTATAGTGTTCGTATGACGTACCTGCCAGCAGGTTGATAGCATGTTTACCGAAGTTCATGTCGTATTTAGCAGTAAGGGTAGTTAGCATGGTGCTGTTGCTGATCCAGTGCATTGCCATGGAGTTCGGGCTGGTACTTTCCGTGCCTGGAATAGGTTCTCCTGTAGTGAAATCGTTGATAGCAGAGCGGTTGCCCGTGTAGCTTTTGCTTTTGTATTCATAGCGCTTGTAGTCCATCTGTCCAGAAACTGTCAGTCCTTTGAGTGGCTTAAGGTCGAATCCCAGACTGTACATGGAGTTTTCAGTTGTGCTTTTTGACCAATTGGGGTCGCTTAGGGCACGTAACGGGTTGTTGTTCATGAAGGTCTGTGTGGCCTGTTTTCCTCCAGCAATGCTTCCCCATTCTCCGTTCGATTGTTGGGCCACCATGATAGAGGGTACCATCACAAAGTTGGCTATCCATGCGGTGCCGTGTTTGGTATCCGATTGGTTACGGATGTATTTGATACCGCTTTTCAGGGTCAGCCATTTGGTAATGTCTGCTTGTACGTTCAGGTCTAAGTTATAGCGGTCGTTGCTTACGCCCGGCATGAAGTCGTCGTTGTAGAGGTAGCCTGCACTGCTGAAGAAGCGTACCTTGTCGCTTCCACCACTGAAGTTCAACGAATGCTGGGTGGTGAGCACGTGCTTGTCAAGTACCAGATCGGCCCAGTTAGTGTTCGGATAATAGTCAGGTTTGCTACCGTCACGGAACCACTGGATTTCCTCATCGCTGTAGGCTTGGTGTTTACCTCCAGCCGGGTTTTCGTTGTATTTGGCTTCGTTCAGCAGGCTGGCATAATCCCATGAATCCAATACGTCCGGCAGATAGGTCGGCATTTTCACACCCACCATGCCGCTGTAAGATACGTTCATCTTTTCTTTCTTACCTTGCTTGGTGGTGACGAGTACTACACCGTAGGCAGCACGTGATCCGTAAATAGAAGAAGAGGCTGCATCTTTCAGGAAAGAGATGGATTCAATGCTGTTCGGGTCGAGGTTGGAGAAGAAAGTTGCGTCCGCGATAGCACCGTCAATGACATACAAGGGCTCTGATGTACCTAAATTGCCACGGCCACGGAAGTTGATACTTGGGCTCGAACCTGGGCGAGAGATGACGGTAACACCAGGTACAGTACCTTGTACTGCTGATAATACGTTGCTTTGTACACGGTCTTTAATTTCATCGGTACTAACAGAGGCAACAGAACCGGTTAGGTTTACTTTTTTTTGAGTACCGTATCCTACTACAACAACTTCATCTAGTACTTCTGTATCTTCTTTTAATGTAATACTTAAAGGTTGCCCATCCCATTTGATGGTTTGTGTTCCATAGCCGATATAAGAAATGATGATAGAGGCTCCCTTTTGTACGTTTGATAAAGAGAAATTTCCGTCCAAATCGGTAATTACACCGTTTGTGGTACCTTCTACCATGACGGATGCTCCAATGATGGGTTCTCCCATGGCATCTTTTACTGTTCCTTTACAGGATGAGGCTTGTTGAGTGATTTGAAGATGGGGTATATTAGCGAATGCGGTCGCTGTCCATCCAGAGATGATACCTATGGTAAATAATATAACTCCCACAGGCTTAAGATTTTTTCTCATAATCTAAGATGTTCTTTTAAGGTTAAGAATTTTTTAATCGCCCGCAAATATATGAAAATATTAAATAGTTCAATAGCATTTTATTAAAATATTTCTTTTAGTTTTTCTGTATTAGATAAATGTAAACAATAATGGTGGGAAAGAGTAAAATATTTATCATATTTATGCCGGATTGGTTGATAATTGTAGTTTTAAGTCTGTTTTTATTATTTACTCTGAAGTTAAAAACAGAAATCCCCGCTTTGTTCAATAAACAAGGCGGGGATTTTGTTTCAGTTATACAGTGAAATTATTTTTCAATGTCTACCAGTTCTACTTCAAAAATCAAAGTAGAGAAAGGTTTGATTTTACCAGCTTCCTGTGCACCGTATCCCAGTTCTTGAGGAATATACAATTCCCATTTAGAACCTACTGGCATCATCTTCAGTGCTTCAGTCCATCCCGGAATTACACGGTTAACGGCTAATGTGATAGGCTCTTTAGAAGAGTCGAATTCAGTACCGTCAATCATTGTACCTTTGTAGTTTACTTTTACACGTGAAGTGTCAGCAGGCAAAGCTCCTGTACCCTTAGTGATGATTTTGTACTGCAAACCGCTGGCAGTTGTCTGAATACCTTCTTTGCTCTTGTTGTTAGCCAGGAATTCTTCGTTCTGTTTCTTGTAGTCTGCATATTTAGCTTCCAATGCTTTTGACTTGATTAGTTCTGCTTTCAGACGTACATAAGCACTTGCAGAATCAGTTGTTACGATGCTCTGTTTCTTTACAGCAGCGATGAATCCAGCCAGGAAGTTATCTTTGTTCAAAGCCTGAGTAGAATCCTGTCCAAAGATCTGACGGTTGTTGTAGTCGAACATGTCACCGCTTACCTGCTGGCCAATCTGCATACCTGCCAAATAAGCTTTCTGCTTAGCGTCAGTTTCCTTGCAGCCTTGTTCCAGACCTTTGATGAAGTCTGCTACGTATGCTGAATCTACTCCCAGACGACCCTGTACATATTCCATCAATCCCTGAGTGTTTGTTACACCCATCATATAAGACAAAGAGTCTACATCGCTTTTCAGGTTTGCTTTCGGTCCCTGTGCTGTACATGATGCCAGGCTGGCTGCAGCGGCAAGCATCATAAAGAATGTACCTTTTTTCATTTGCTTTATTTTTTATAATACTTCAATTAATTCTACTTCAAAAATCAGTGTGCTGTGAGGCGGAATCATTTCACCTGCACCTTGTGCACCGTATGCCAGGTCTGACGGAATGTAGAGTTTCCATTTGGCACCTTCTGACATCAGCTGCAGTGCTTCCACCCATCCTTTGATTACCTGGTTCACACCGAACACAGCTGGCTCACCACGTTTGATAGAGCTGTCGAACAATGTACCGTCAATCAGTGTACCTTCATAGTGGCAACGTACACGGTCGGTTGCTTTCGGTTTTTTACCGTTTCCTTCAGTGATTACTTCGTACTGCAATCCGCTTGGCAAGGTTACGATGTTCGGGTTTTTCTTGTTTTCTTCCAGGAAAGCCTTTCCCTTTTCTATGTTTTCTGCGTTCATCTTCTCTTCTAATTCAGTGAAATATTTGTTGACGATTTCACGTGCTTCATTGTGAGAAATAGCAGTTTTGTTTCCTTCCAATACGTCTTTGATAGCCTGTGCAAAGTCATTTACATCAATTGAACGAGCACCCATGCTCAATAGATTTTGGCCAATCCCCAGACCAATGGCGTAGCTAAATTTATCCATAAACAGATTTTGTATTAATAAATGATTAACGGGGGGCAAAGGTATCGTTTTTCTGTGAATGTGAGGAATTTTGATTGATAAAATTTCTTATTTTTGGGCGATGAAACTTTTTAATGATAATGTATCTAAAATCAGGAGGATAAGAAGATGAAAAATCTGGTAGTATTGACAGGAGCTGGCATGAGTGCGGAAAGTGGAATCAGTACGTTTCGTGATGCAGGAGGGCTTTGGGACCAGTATCCGGTGGAACAGGTGGCTACCTCTGAAGGATATGCTGCCAATCCGAAGCTGGTGATTAATTTTTACAATGAACGTAGAAAACAGCTGCTTGAGGTGAAGCCGAACAGAGGACATGAACTTTTAGCAGAGCTGGAGAAATATTTTCATGTGACCGTGATTACCCAGAATGTGGATAATCTGCACGAACGTGCAGGGAGTACAGAGGTAATTCATCTGCATGGGGAACTTACGAAGGTGACTTCCAGCTTTCAGCCCAATAATCCGCGTTTTATAAAAGAACTTAAGCCGGAAGAATATGAGGTGCGGATGGGAGATAAGGCACCCGATGGCTCGCAGTTCCGGCCTTTTATTGTCTGGTTTGGAGAGGCTGTGTCGATGATTGAAACTGCTATTGATTATGTGGATAAAGCAGATATTTTTGTGATAATTGGTACTTCGCTGAATGTCTATCCCGCTGCCGGTTTGCTGAACTATGTACATTCCGGGGTACCAGTCTATCTGATAGACCCTAAGGAAGTACGTATTGCTTCCGGACGCGCGGTACATGTGATTCAGAAAGGGGCTTCCGAAGGAATGGAAGAATTAAAAAAAATGTTATTGGAAATGCGAGATTAAACAAATTCTTTCTATATTTGTTATCATTTTAAACTGAGAATAGATACTAATTATTATTTTAATAAACTGACTGATTATGAAAAAGTACATTTGCACAGTATGTGATTGGGTTTACGATCCGGAAGTAGGGGATCCAGAAGGTGGAATTGCTCCGGGTACAGCTTTTGAAGATATTCCTGAAGACTGGGTTTGCCCGGTTTGCGGAGTTGGAAAAGAAGATTTTCAGGTAGTAGAAGATTAATAAACTTTTCTTGATAAGGACGGCCTTCTAAAAAGTATGCCATATACTTTTAGAAGGCCGTTTTCATATCTTTATTCTTGTAGAATAATTCCCATTTTTTTCATCAGGAAACAGGCGTTCATGTTTTGAGCCACTCCTTCGCGCAGTTTATAGGAGAAGGTCAGTTCATTCTCCTTTATATCGGCTTCGAAACAGTAATTCCGTATTTCTTCAGGGAACTGTTTGATGAGGCTTCCTAACAGAAGGTCGTGTGTGGCTATAATGCCGTTGGCCTTCAGCTGCATAAACTGACGGATCAAATCAAAAGATCCTTTTTGTTTGTCCATGGAGTTGGTCCCTTTTAATATTTCATCCAGAATAATAAATAGCTGCTGTCCTTGATTTAGCAGGTCGATAATGCGTTTCAACCGTTTCAGTTCGGCAAAGAAGTATGATTCATTATCGGAAAGTGAGTCAGAGGTGCGCAGGCTGGTAATGAGCTGATTCGGGTAAAGCTTGAGCCTTTCGCAGCATACGGGGGCTCCAATACAGGCCAGCAGGTAATTCACGCCGATAGTTCTCAGGTAAGTGCTTTTTCCGGCCATATTGGCTCCGGTAATAATCAGGAAAAACGGACACGACGGAATGGTGGCATCGTTTTTCACGCATTGTGAAGCTGGCATAAGGGGATGCCCCATTTGTGTGGCCAGAAAGCAGAAAGGCTTTTCTGTCAGTTCCGGGTAGGTGTATTGCGGATGATTGTAGGCAAAGGTACCCAGTGAACATAGGGCATCCAGTTCGCCCACAGTTTCCAGCCATTCGCTGATATGCTGTCCGTAGCGTACTTTCCATCGTTCTATGCGGACGATTTCCTGAAGCTGGAAAAAGATGCTTCCTTCCAATAACACATAAAGAAACTGGTTGTTGCGTAAATCCAGCCGGTCAAGTTCTTTGGATAATTGTTGCAAAGCCTGTACAGGTGACTGGCCGTTCAGGTTGAGCCGTTCCATCAGTTCCTGCATACCAGCTGACTTCCAGTCTTCTGCTTTTGCCAGGGCGATGAGCCGGGCATATCCGTTCAGGCTTTTCAACTGCTTTCCGTAGGTCTCCTGTATATAAGTAGCCCGTTTGATAATTCCAAAACTGAGAACCAGGAAGATACCGAATGAAAGCCCCAACCAGGAAAATGAAATCCATCCTGCCAGAGAAGTTATTAACAGGAGGCTGTTAATAACCGGTACTCCCCAGATAAAGGCTTTCACCCATCCGGCGTGCAGGTATTGTGCAGGGCTTTGACTCCATGCTTGTATTTTTTCGGCATCGGATGACTGACCATGGTGTACCAGTCCTGCCACGCGGAACTGTTCGCGGAACAAGGTGTGTTCACTGATTTCTCGTACCATTTCCTGCCGTTTTTCAATAGAAGCTTTTTCATGCAGGTGATTTTGCAGCCATTCTGCTAGGCGGACTTTTCCGAAAAAAGTACAGGTACGGTTGATTGACTGGAACAGAGAGCGTCGTCCGAATATATCCAGGTCGAATGAATAGGGATGCTCCGGATTGACGTATTCTTTCCCGTCCTCAAAAGAACTGTAATCACCGGAAAGGGCTTGCAGCTCCTCTTGTATAATACGTGCCTGTGTTTCCAGCCATTCTTTGCGGATAAAAAGACGGTTGTGCACTTTTACAAGGATAAAAAACGGAAGGAAAGTCAGGCAGATACCGGCAATCAGCAAAGTAGTTTGGTTAAAGAAAAAGTAAACTCCTGCTATTCCTGTTATGAACAAAGCAAGGCGTAGCATGCTGATGCGGAAGATTTGCTTTTTTACCTGTTGCAATTGTCTTTTGGTGAGGGACAGTCTTTCTGTGTAGTGATTTTCTGGGTTCATGTTATTGTGTTTGTGTTAGTTGCGCAAAGGAACGAAAAACTCCAGATACATGATTGAAAAAACTGTTAAAAGAAGAAATCCATTTGTATAATTCATGAATAAATCCCTTCTTTGCAATAAAATCAAGAATATTTCTTATTGAAGTGTGCGCGGTAACGCGTTTTCTTTTTCAGTAAATGCGTGTCCGCACACACATGTTCTTTCGAAGTGGTATGCAGAAAAACAAAAACATACGTCTTACTGACATTGCCCGCTTGGCGAATGTGTCGGTTGGTACGGTGGACAGAGTGATTCATAACCGTGGACGCGTATCGGAAGAAAACATCCGGCGTGTGAAGGAAATCATGGAGCAGGTAGGGTATAGGCCTAACCTGATAGCGCGTTCGTTGGCGGTGAAGAAGCCCTGCCATTTGGTGGCACTGATTCCGGGTTTCCGTCCGGGAGATTACTGGAGTGCGATGGAATATGGCATTCGTCGGGCAGAAGAGGAATGGGAAAGCTATGGAGTGAAGGTTTCCGTACTGACTTTTGACCAGTACAGCAAGGTCAGCTTTGAGCAGGCTGTTTCCCGTTTACAGGAGATGCCTGAAACGGTGGACGGAGTCATTGTCGGTACGCTTTTTAAGGAGGCTGTTATCCAGCTTTCCGAACATCTGGATGCGCGTGAGATTCCTTATGTGTATGTCGACTCGGATATAGAAGAGCAGGGCCGTCTGGCTTATTATGGCACGGATTCTGTGGCCGGGGGAGAGATTGGAGCCCGTATGTTATTGGCTTCCATGGCCTTTCAGGGAGATATTCTGGTCGCTCATATTCAGCACGATAAAGGCAGTATGTCCACGCAAGGGCAGAAACGCTATTCCGGCTTCCTGCAATACCTGAAACAACAGGGCTATGAGGTGAATCTGGTGGAGGTAGAATTATGGATAGGCGATGAGGCTCACAACGAGCAGGTGCTGGATGAGACTTTCCGAAATCATCCGGGCATTCGTGGAGCGGTTACATTCAACTCTTCCTGCTACATTTTGGGGGATTATCTGGAAAAGCGGCAGAAGCACGAAATTCGGTTGGTAGGCTATGATTTGATTGACCCGAATGTACGGTTACTGAACGAAGGGTATGTGCAGGCACTGATTGCACAGCGTCCGGAACTCCAGGGCTATAACGGGGTGAAGGCATTGAGCAGATTGTTGCTGTTCGATGAAAGACCGCAGGTGGTAAATCTGTTGCCGATAGATATTTTGTTGAAAGAGAATTATCAATATTATAATAAAGTATCCAATTTATTGCTAATCTGATTATTATGGCAAACGAATTATTTAACGTGGCCGGCAAAGTAGTTGTTATGACTGGGGGAGCCGGTGTGTTGGGAAAAGGTATTTCCAAGTATTTGGCTGCACAAGGTGCAAAAATGGTCGTACTCGACCGTAGTGAAGAAGCTGGTAAAGCACTGGTAGATGAGATTGTAGCTCAGGGACATGAAGCTACCTTCCTCTATACGGACGTAATGAACAAGGAAGTGCTGGAACAGAATAAGAAAGATATTCTGGAAAAGTACGGACGCATTGACGTCTTGTTGAATGCTGCTGGTGGAAATATGGCTGGTGCAACCATTGCACCGGACAAGACTTTCTTCGACTTGCAGGTAGATGCTTTCAAGAAAGTAGTCGATTTGAACCTTTTCGGAACTGTATTGCCTACGATGGTCTTTGCCGATGTAATGGTGAAACAGAAAAAAGGTTCTATTGTGAACTTCTGCTCTGAATCTGCCTTACGTCCGTTAACGCGTGTGGTAGGTTACGGTGCAGCAAAGGCAGCCATTGCCAACTTTACAAAATACATGGCAGGCGAACTGGCTATCAAGTTTGGTGATGGCTTGCGTGTGAATGCCATTGCTCCGGGTTTCTTCCTGACCGAGCAGAACCGTACGTTGCTGACTAATCCGGATGGCTCACTGACCGACCGTTCCAGAACTATTCTGGCTCACACTCCGTTCGGTCGTTTTGGTGAACCGGAAGACTTGTATGGTACCATTCACTACCTGATCAGTGACGCTTCTAACTTTGTGACAGGTACGGTAGCTGTCATCGACGGTGGATTTGATGCCTTCTCTATTTAATTGAAGTATGAACCTTTAAAAAGAAACGTTATGTATTTATGTGAACAAACCTGGCGCTGGTACGGCCCGAACGATCCGGTGTCTTTGTGGGACATCAAGCAGGCAGGTGCTACGGGTATCGTCAATGCGCTGCACCATATTCCGAACGGCGAAGTCTGGACGGTAGAAGAAATCATGAAACGCAAGCAGATGATTGAAGAAGTGGGCTTGACATGGAGCGTGGTCGAGAGTGTGCCGGTGCATGAACATATCAAGACGCAGACCGGCGATTTCATGAAGTATATCGAGAATTATAAGGAAAGTCTGCGTAACCTGGCTAAATGTGGCATTTACATTGTGACTTACAACTTTATGCCGGTGCTCGACTGGACGCGTACGGACTTGGCTTATACTATGCCCGACGGTTCCAAAGCTCTGCGCTTTGAACGTGCGGCGTTTGTGGCTTTCGACTTGTTTATCCTGAAACGTCCGGGAGCTGAAAAGGATTACTCGGAAGAAGAAAAGGCCAAGGCAAAAGCACGCTACGAGCAGATGGACGAAGAAGAAATTCATCGCCTGACCCGTAACATGATTGCCGGACTGCCGGGCTCGGAAGAAAGCTTTACGCTGGAGCAGTTCCAGCATGAACTGGACCGTTACAAGGATATTGACGCAGAACAGTTGCGTGCCAACCTGATTTTCTTCCTGAAAGAAATCTGTCCGGTGGCTGATGAAGTAGGTGTCAAACTGGTGATTCATCCGGATGATCCGCCTCAGTCAATTTTGGGCTTGCCGCGTATCATGAGTACGGAAGAAGATTTCCGCAAGCTGGTGGAAGCCGTACCTAATGAATCCAACGGTTTGTGTCTTTGCACTGGTTCACTGGGTGTCAGTGCCAAGAACGACTTGGCCGGCATGATGGAACGTTGGGGCGACCGCATCAACTTCGTACACCTGCGCAGCACACAGCGCGATGCAGAAGGCAACTTCCATGAAGCGAATCACCTGGAGGGTGACGTAGACATGTATCATGTGATGAAGAACTTCCTGCTCATGCAGCAGCGCCGCAAGGTGTCTATTCCGATGCGTCCGGACCATGGTCATCAGATGATTGACGACTTGAAGAAGAAGACCAATCCAGGCTATTCTTGTCTGGGCCGTCTGAGAGGGCTGGCTGAGCTGAGAGGGCTGGAAATGGGTATTGCCAAGTCTATGGAAGAGCAAAATTAAGGAAGTGTATAGCGCATATTCGATAAGCTGAAATTGTCGAAGTGAAGAAATGGTTCATGAAGGAAGTTTTTTTCTGTTCATGGACCATTTTATTTTGTGCCTTTTATTCGTATTTTTATCGCCGGAAATAACAATTTATGGCATCATGAAAAGATTTTGTTTATTCTGTCTGTGCCTGCTTGGCTTCTCTGTGTGGGGTGCATCGGATCAGGTAGTGGAAAAGGTACTTGATATTTTCGAAGCAGACAGTCTGCCCGGTTCAAACGTGGCGGTAACGGCGGACTCAGATTCGGTTCACTTGTCGACTGTGAAAAAGGAACTGGCGGCTGCCCGGTTGAATGAAGCCAATCTCCGGATGGAGATTGAGCAGATGAAGTTGGCTGCATATACTGCCGATTCGGTGAAGCTGGCCAGTCAGAGACGGCGTATTGACTCCTTGCGTCATGAAACACGGGGTGTTCCGGTTGTGGTAGATGGGGATACGCTGTTTTATTTTTATGCCAAGCGAGGAGGAGACATACTCCCCAGCAGCGTGCAGAGAACGTGGCGAATGACATTACAGCTTTGGGCAAACGCTTTAACCTGAAGCCTGATTCGGTGTACATTGAGACCAGTGACATCGTAACGGATGTGATGTATGACAATAAAGTCTTGGTTTCCTTTACAGACCAGGACGGCTTGTGGGAAAGCTGTACACGCGACCAGCTGGCCGCGAAGAATCGGCTGGTTATTATCGAAAAATTGAAGGTGATGAAGGAAGAGCACGGGCTGATGCAGCTGTTCAAGCGGATTGGTTATTTCGTGCTGGTGTTTGTGGGACAGTTCCTCTTGTTCTGGGGAACCAACTGGCTGTTCCGTAAGCTGAAATTGCGTATTATGCGACTGGAAAAAACGCGGCTGAAACCCTTCTCCATTCAAGGGTATGAGTTGCTGGACACCAGGAAGCAGGTGAGACTGCTGATATTCCTGGCCAATCTGGTACGTTATGCGTTTATGTTCCTGCAGCTGCTGCTTACGGTTCCGCTGCTGTTCTCTATTTTCCCGCAGACTAAGAACCTGGCCTACCGGCTGCTTTCCTACATCTGGAATCCGGTGAAGAGCATTCTTACCGGAATACTCGACTATCTTCCGAACCTGTTCACTATCTTCGTGATTTACATGGCCATCAAATATCTGGTACGCTTCTTCCGTTACCTGGCCGAAGAAGTACAGTCCGAACGGTTGAAATTGAGCGGATTCTATCCCGACTGGGCGATGCCTACCTATCATATTGTCCGTTTCTTGCTCTATGCGTTTATGATAGCCATGATTTATCCGTATCTGCCGGGTTCCAATTCCGGTGTATTCCAGGGAATATCCGTATTTGTCGGTTTGATTGTATCGCTTGGTTCAAGTACGGTGATTGGCAACATCATTGCCGGACTGGTGATTACTTACATGCGTCCTTTCAAGATTGGCGACCGTATTAAGCTGAATGATACGATGGGAAATGTGGTGGAGAAAACTCCGCTGGTCACACGTATCCGTACCCCGAAAAATGAGGTGGTGACCATTCCTAATTCCTTTGTCATGTCTTCGCATACGGTGAACTTCAGCCAGTCGGCCCGGGAATATGGGCTGATTATCCATTCGGAGGTAAGCATCGGTTATGACGTGCCGTGGCGAGTGGTCAACAAACTTTTGATTGAAGCTGCCTTGAATACTCCCGGAGTGGTGGACGACCCGCGTCCGTTTGTACTTTCCACCTCGCTCAGCGACTGGTATCCGGTGTATCAGGTGAATGCGTATATCAAGGATGCAGACCGGCTGGCTGATATTTATTCGGCATTGCATCAGAACATTCAAGATCGCTTCAACGAAGAGGGCGTGGAAATTATGTCACCGCATTACATGGCTGTACGCGATGGAAATGCGTCTACCATACCTCCAAAGGAAGGAGCGGACAAGGAAGGATAATTATTCTGCATACATTTTCTATTTTGTGATAAGGGCTGGAGTTTTGGGATAAACTTCGGCCCGTTTTTTATGTTTCCCAAGGCGAAAACGTAGGTTTCTGGGGGCGGAACCGTATGTTTCCGCAGGCGGAAGCGTAGGGATCCGGCATGGAAAACGTAGAAAGTGGAAATAGACTGTGATCTCTTTCCTGAGAGGTTTCTCTCTTGATGGAAAGCTATTCGTGTGATAAGAGATGGTGGTAACGTAAGGAGATAAAAAGAACGCCCCGGCTTTGGAAACCGAGGCGTTACAGTGAATCAGATATGTTGTACTGATTTATTCGTGTGCGATATAGCCTTTCACCGGAGTCATGATGAACGTAAATTCATAATCTCCGTAAGGAAGCATGTATTTGTCTTCCGGCAGGGCACCCCAGCTGTTGACACAACCTAAGCCCATCTGTGCTTTGTCAATCAACAGGTTGGTCAGGTCAGCTTCTTCTACTTCGAACGAGTGGCTCTGTTTCTTTTCAGTACCGTCGTCCAGTGAAGCGATGGTGTAGTGGAGAGCAGAAGCAGAGAACGGTGCTTCAGCTACGAACATCAGTCCGTTTCCAGCCATGTTCACCTGTTTCCACCAGCGGATGTCAGTCTTGTTGCCGTTTTCCTGCGGACGGATGTACGGATAGAACTGGTCGCTTACATTCTGGTTGTAGATACCTAAGTCAGTGCAATGGTTACGGTCGCTGTAGTTTTCTATCGGACCACGTCCGTAGTAAGAAATCTTTTCAAATGACTTCGGCATTACCATCTGCATACCGAAGCGGAACATCGGTGAAACCTTGGCATTCTTGTCGGCTACCATCTTCTGTGTCACCTTCACTGCTCCCTGGTTGTTGATCTGGTAAGTGAGATACAACTTGGCAGATACTTCCTTGAGGTCGTAAGTAGAGTTTACGATGGCCTGTCCGTTTTCTACCTTGTAGTTGAAGTCAGTCAGTTTGATGCCCGGGTTCTTCCATGCAGCATATTTGTTCTGCAGACCAGCACCGAAGTCGTTGTCGGTCGGAGCACGCCAGAAGTTCGGTGTCAGTGCTTCGCCTTCTTTCAACATGCTTACTCCGTTTACATCGTATCTGTCAAGATAACCGTTGCGTTTGCTGAATTCCAAATAGAATCCGTCGCCTTCTACAGTGATGTAGTCCGGATAGTTCGGGTTGATTTGCGGTTCAACTACCTGCTGGTTGGTTTCAGCTACGTTCTTCAGTTCCATAGCCGGTGCTTTGTATGGATTCAGCACAAGCTGGTCTTTAGCTACTACGAAACCGGCCGGAATCAAACCTTCACGGTTCTTCTGGATGTATTTCACGTTGAGCAGCCATTCACCGCACTGGCAAGTCTTGCCCAGATCAAGTTTCACGCTGGCAGTCTGATGAGGTGCCACGTTCAGGTTTTCAACGCGTCCGCTGCGGATAGCCTTACCATCTTTCAGTACTTCCCATTCCAGTGCGTATGCAGACAGGTCACGGAAGAAGTTTTCGTTGTATACCTTGATTTCTCCTTTTGCCAAATCGCCCGGAGTAGTCCAGATGTTCTGATAGAAGTACTGTACCTCGTATGCATGCGGATTCGGTTTACGGTCAGGACTGATAAGTCCGTTGTTGCAGAAGTTCTTGTCGCCAGAATCATCCATGCGGTTGAAGTCGCCGGCATAAGCATAAATCATCTTGCCGTTCTTTCCTGTCCAGCGGATAGACTGGTCTACGAAGTCCCAGATGAATCCACCCTGATATTTCGGATACTTGCGAATCAGGTCCCAGTATTCCTTGAATCCACCTTGTGAATTACCCATGGCGTGTGCATATTCGCACTGAATTAGTGGTTTCTGGTATTTGTCGTTCTTGCTGTATTCTTCGCACCATTTGTAGTCTGCATACATCGGGCAGTAGATATCAGTCTTGCCTTCGATGCGGGCCTGTTCGTACTGTACGGCGCGGCTGGGGTCTTCTGCCTTGATCCAGTCGTAAGCAGCTTCGAAGTTCGGACCGTATCCGGCCTCGTTACCCAATGACCAGAAGATGATGCTCGGATGGTTGAAACCACGCTGTACGTTGCGCTGGTTGCGTTCCATGTGTGCCTTTTTGTAAGTCGGTTCCTTGGCCAGTGTCTTGTCACCGTATCCCATTCCGTGAGATTCAATGTTGGCTTCAGCCACTACATAAATACCGTATTTGTCGCAGAGTTCGTACCAGAAGTTGTCGTCCGGATAGTGACAGGTTCTTACGGCGTTGATGTTGAACTGCTTCATAATCTGAATGTCCTGAATCATGCGGTCGCGTGAAACTACGTATCCGCCGTCCGGATCCAGTTCATGACGGTCGGCACCTTTGAAAAGTACAGGCTGGCCGTTGACCAGAATCTGTGCGTTTTTGAGTTCAATCTTGCGGAAACCTACTTTCACAGGTACAACTTCGCTAGCCTGGCTACCGTCTTTCAGTGTAGCACGCAGTGTGTATAAGTAAGGAGTTTCTGCGCTCCATTTTTTCGGATTTTCTACCTGAAGTGTAGTAGAAACATTGCCTGAACCTTTTACTTCGGTAGAAGCTACGGTCTGGTTTTGGTCATCCAGCAGTTCCAGGCTGACATTGCCGCTTCCTTTCAGGTTCAGGTTGATGGCCAGTGAACCGTTCTTGTATTCGCTGTCCAGGTCGGGAGTTACGCGGATGTCATCGATGCGTTTCTTGTTGCGGGTGTAAAGATAGCAGTCGCGTGCCACTCCGGTATAGCGGAAGAAGTCCTGGTCTTCCAAGTATGAACCGTCACACCAGCGGAACACCTGGAAAGCAATCAGGTTTTTCTGTCCCGGTTTCAGGTATGGAGTCAGGTTGAATTCAGCTTCCAGCTTGCTGTCTTCGCTGTAGCCTACGAACTTACCGTTCACCCACAGGTACATGTTCGAGCTGACTGCTCCAAAATGAGCGATGATGTCTTTGCCTTTCCAGTCGGCCGGAACCATGATTTCACGACGGTAAGAACCTACGTGGTTTTCTTCAGTCGGTACGTAAGGAGGATTGTTTTCGAAACGGCTGCGCCATCCATAACCTACGTTGATGTAGATAGGGTCGCCGTATCCGTGAGTTTCCCATACTCCTGGCACCTGAAGGTTGTCCCAACCTTTATCGTTGAAGCCGGTTTTCCAGAAATCTGTGGGGCGTGCATCTGCATTCCGCACCCAGAAGAATTTCCAGGTTCCGTTCAGGCTCATAAAGTTCTTGGAGTCTTCCTTGACTGCCTTGGCAGCCATTTCTGCATTTTCGTACGCAAAGAAGTTTGCGTGCATCGGTGCCCGGTTGATGGCATTTATTTCCGGGTCCTGCCATTCTTTAAATGTCTGTGCATTGCCCGAAAGCACACAGGCACCTAAGAGTCCTAACACTAATTGTTTTTTCATGGATTAATGATTATAATAAAAAATGATAACTATGTGTCTTTATTCACTCACCCACGCGGGGTTATGAGGGTGTGTCACCCTCGGATTGTAATACATCTCCGTAGAGTCGGGGATACGAATCTGGTATTCTTTTCCGCCATGGTTGGGAAGAGAACTTCCTCTAAGCCAGGGATTCATGCTCTTGAGCAAACTGTAGTTGATGCCCTGGCCTTTGGAAAAGCGTGCCAGGTCGTCAATATCTTCTGTCACTTTTATGGTACGATAAGGAATAGGAGGATACAGGTCGCTGGCTCTCAGGTGAAAACCGAAACGAGTCGGGTCGGTAAGCAGAAGTTTGGCTGCTAGTATCCGGTATACATAGCGGGAGGTTTCTTCCACTAAATACAGGTCTAGTGCATTATCTGTATATTGTTTTTCCTGCTGCTGGCTGATTCTTCCTTGTCCGGCATTGTAGGAGGCAGCTACGGTTTCCCAATTACCGAATTTACGGTAAGCTTGTTTCAGGTACTTGCAGGCGGCTACGGTAGATTTCTCCACATGATAACGTTCGTCCACATGATGATTGACCTCCAGACCGAACTCACGGGCGGTGCCGCTCATGAACTGCCACAATCCGGCGGCTCCGGCTCCCGACCGTGCCAGCGGGTTCACATTGCTTTCGATGACCATCAGGTACTTGAAGTCATCGGGTACACCTTGTTCCTTTAAGATTGATTCAATGATGGGGAAATAGCGGTTGGCTCTTTTGATGATTTGCAGGGAAGTGCTGTGCATGTAAGTAAATGCCATCAGTTCCCTATCCACTCGTTCGCGCCGGTCATAGCGCGTCAGGTCTATTTCCGTGCCGCAAAAATTGATACTTTTAGGGACTTCGATACAGCTGTAAGCAGGAGATGAGTTTGTTTCGGTCTGCGCGGTGCAGGAAGTGGAAAATCCGGGTAACAAAAAACCGGTTACGAATAAAGTAACTGTAAGCGATAAAGTATATAAGCGTTTTGTCAATTTCATATTCAAGGTCTTCTTGTAACTATCGATTTCTTGTGAATCTGTGGCAAAAATAAAGACTTATTCATATAAGCCAGAGGCATAAATTAGGCAAAAGTCAAGTAAAAATCGTTCAAAATAAGTCTGAACTTACTTGATTCCCCGTTTGGTTATGTACATGCCTTTTCTGTTTTGAGCCTTTAGGACACAAAAAATCAACAGCTCTTTGTTTAAAAATCGCTCTAAAATACGAAATAAACTTTGGGAAAACGCTACCTTTTTAATTTATTTCACAAAATGATATTCCTCATAAAAGATTATTCTTCCATGTGGAAACTTTTCAGGATTGTTTCTGGCGTTTTGTCATTTTCCTGACGGTATACAATGGAAACATAGAAGCCGCAGCTTCCGTCTTTTGCTAGCAGGTAACTGTAAACGCATTTTTCTTCTTCACAGTTTCCTTTGAGCTGCACACCATGGAACTGGGGCAGCTCAAAAGATTGTACGCTGCTTTGCGATGTCACTTCATCGTCTGTGGCAATAGCCTTTAATTCCTGTCCTAATTCTTCTTTTTTCAGCCCTTCTCCCTCTAAAAGCTGGATGGTGAGGTAATAGGTATCGTTCCCGGCAATGTATCCTTCGGAAGAATCATCTTCTACTACTAAGTCGGCTGGAGCCTGGAAAGAAACTCCATACGAACTCCATGTGGTTGTTTTCAGGTTTTGTGCAAACGCGGGAATGACTACTGAAAAAAATGCAATCAGGGTTAAGAATAAATGTTTCATACTTTTCGTTCGGCTACTACTTTTCGTGCATATACTTCTTCTTCCTTATTAACCAGCACGCATACGGAACCTCCTCCATAGGAAGAAGTTACGGCAGACAATGGCGTTTCATCTTTTAGCATGGCATCCACACCGGCAGACTTTAATAAGCCCTTTATCAACTCAGCTTCCCAGAGATCTCCTCTGAAAACTTCAATCAATGAATCGTAATTTTTCGCTTCCATAGTCACATGTTTTAAGGGTTAATAAATCAGAAGTTTTCTCTCTCTCTTATTTATTTCAAAGATAAGAAACTTTCGGGAATAAATATTCAGTTTGGGAATATATTTCTTATGAAATGGCAGATTATTTTGACGTTTGTGCTTTGAAACTTTGTTTGAAATTGTATTTTTGCGATAATTTGCAATCTGAATAAAACAATTATGAATCTGAATGAAACTTTTAAGGCGGTTCGAGCAGCATCTCGTAAGTTGGCGATGATGGATGCACAGACCATTAATACAGTGTTATGTGCCGTAGCCGACAAGATAGAAGAAAAAACGGATGTGCTGCTGAAAGCCAATCAGGAAGACTTGCTGCGAATGGAAACGTCCAATCCGAAATACGACCGCTTGAAGCTGACGCAGGAACGTTTGGAAGGAATAGCAGCCGATATGCGTCAGGTGGCTTCTTTGCCTTCACCGTTAGGAATAGTGAGAGAAGCTTATACGGTACCCAGCGGACTTCGTTTACAGAAGGTGAGCGTGCCGTTTGGGGTGGTAGGAGTAATCTATGAGGCACGTCCGAATGTCAGTTTTGATGTGTTTTCCTTGTGCCTGAAGAGTGGAAATGCGTCTATTCTGAAGGGTGGAAGTGATGCCGATGCCTCTAACCGTGCCATTGTGCAGCTGATTCATGAGGTATTGGAGGAGTTTGGTGTCGATTCGCACGTTGTGGAACTGCTGCCTTCTACCCGTGAGGCGACAGAAGCGCTTCTGCATGCAGAAGGTTGGGTGGATTTAATTATTCCTCGTGGCAGCAGTAACCTGATTCAATATGTGCGTCATGAAGCGACCGTACCAGTCATTGAGACGGGAGCCGGAATCTGTCATACGTATTTCGACAAGGCGGGTGATTTAACCAAAGGAGCCGCCATTGTCAATAATGCCAAGACGCGCAGAGTGAGTGTCTGCAATGCCATGGACTGTCTGCTGTTGCATCGGGGGCGTTTGGCCGATTTGTCGGCATTGTGTGCTCCTTTGGTGGAAAGCCGGGTAATTCTATATGCAGATGAACCGGCTTATCAGGCTTTGGAAGGAAACTATCCGGCAGAATTGTTGCAGCCTGCTACTTTGGAAAGTTACGGCACCGAGTTCTTAGACTATAAGATGGCCATCAAAACGGTGGATGATGTAGCAGAAGCTGTAACGCATATTTATACATACGGCTCCGGACATAGTGAGTGTATCGTGACAGAGGATAAAGAGGCGGCTGCTTTCTTTACCCGGGCAGTGGATGCCGCCTGTGTCTATGTCAATGCGCCGACTTCGTTTACCGATGGGGCTCAGTTTGGTTTGGGAGCAGAAATTGGTATCAGTACCCAGAAACTGCATGCTCGTGGTCCGATGGGATTAAGGGAGATGACTACCTACAAGTGGATTGTGGAAGGTGACGGTCAGGTACGAAAAAAATGAATAAAATAAGCGGTGTATTGTATTTTTATAGTATATTTGCGAGAAAAAATAAATTAATATACAATTTTGCGTATGAGAACTTATACCAATGTATTCGATTTGGGCGATTTGAAGACTGCCCTGGCAGAAGCGTTTGAAATCAAGAACGACCGTTATAAATATGAAGCGTTGGGCAGGCATAAGACTTGTCTGCTTATTTTCTTTAATAACAGTTTGCGTACGCGTTTGAGCACGCAGAAGGCTGCCCGTAATTTGGGAATGGATGTCATCGTGCTGGATGTGAATCAGGGTGCCTGGAAGCTGGAAACTGAGCGTGGCGTGATTATGGATGGTGACAAGAGTGAGCATCTGCTGGAGGCTATTCCGGTAATGGCTTCTTATTGTGATGTGATTGGTGTACGCTCTTTCGCGCGATTTGAAAGTCGGGAAGATGATTATACCGAGAAGATTCTGAATCAGTTTATTCAGTATTCCGGTAAACCGGTTTTCTCTATGGAAGCGGCTACAGGACATCCTTTGCAGGCATTTGCCGATTTGATTACGATTGAAGAATACAAGCGCACTGAACGTCCGAAAGTGGTTTTGACGTGGGCACCTCATCCGCGTGCGCTTCCGCAGGCTGTACCTAATTCTTTTGCCGATTTCATGAATGAGGCAGATGTGGACTTTGTGATTACTCATCCGCAGGGCTATGAACTCGATCCGAAATTCGTGCGTGGAGCAAAAGTTGAGTATGATCAGAAGAAAGCTTTTGAAGGTGCAGACTTTATTTATGCGAAGAACTGGGCTTGCCCGGGTGTGACTTGTCCGGAAGATTACGGAAAGATTCTGAGCAAGGATATGAGTTGGACGGTAGATACCGAACACATGTCGTGGACTAACAATGCGTTCTTTATGCACTGTCTGCCGGTACGTCGTAACATGATTGTAACGGACGATGTGATTGAAGCTCCGACTTCACTGGTGATTCCGGAAGCAGCCAACCGTGAAATTTCTGCTACGGTGGTATTGAAACGTATGCTGCAAAGTTTGTAATCAGATAGATTTACATAAAAATGCCGTGATATAGAGAGCAGGACTCTTTTATATCACGGCATTCTTGTTGTAAATAAGGAGGTTATTGTTCGATTTCTTTACCCAACTCTTTCCAGTTGTCGAAACCTTTGTCCAGGTTGTACACCTTAAATCCTTTTTTGACCAGTATCTTTGCGGCATTCCGGCTTCGGCGACCGCTTTTGCAATATACGGCAATGGTTTGTTCCGGATTCAGCAACTCATCGGCATTGGCTGAGAAACTTTCATCCAGTACGTTGATGTTGAGGCTTCCAGGAATATGTCCTTTGCTGTATTCCGCTACGGTTCTTACATCCACAATCTGTATCTGTTCATTTCCGATGAAACCTTCGAATTCATCAGCAGATACGTTCTTGAAGTCGTCGTTTGATTTCCCTTTGCATGCCACCATGGCTACGGCAAACATGCATATAAAGAACATGAAGTAAATAGTCTTAATCATAAATGTAGTTTTAGTAAGTAAATTCATAGCTTACAAAGCCTTTTTCGTAGGTGTTGATGCGAAGCACGACCTTGTCGCCCTGAGTCAGTTGGCCTTTGTATGCCCATAGAGGAATGGAAAGATAGCTCTTACGGGTGAATGCCTCATAATCTCCATTCTGGTTGTGGTAGAGTGTCAGATGGAGTGTCCGGCTTCCGTCGCCGTTATCCGAGATACCTTCGTCGATGAAGTGGAAAATGTGGCTTTTCTCTTTAGCCATAGGCAACAGAATCAGGTTGATATAGTTCCCCGATTTCCATACACTCTGAATATCCAACGGGTCAGTCTTGGCGGTCGCTTCCGGCAGTTTGTCCACTGTAACCGGTTTCACGGCAATAATAAGCTGGCAGGAATAGAGCAGGGCAGTCGCTTGTCCCTCATCTGCTGATTCTTTCGGTTCATAGATGGACACACTCCTGTAGATAGAGTCAGGAGTCAGTCCGTCCAGCCCTTCCCGATTGAGAATTTGCAGGCTCTCTCCTTTGTCTGTAATCAGTTTTTGTAGTGTACCGCTTTCATCTGTGGCTGCATCAATAAAAGTGGTGATTACATTGGGGTAGACATATTCATCTTCTTTGCATGCCCCTAAAAAGAGTATGCAAAGAAGACTGTATAAGATGACGCCGAATTTCTTCATTGTGCGATGGCCTTCAAGTGATTGATAGCCGGATTGGCGTACATGGTCAGGATTCGCTGGCGCAGGAAGTCTTCGTCTTTGTTCGGGAGCTGAATCAAGTCCAGCTTCTTTTGCAGGTAAGCTTCAAAGCGCTTCTTTTCTTCCGGAGTATACTTCCCGGCAAATGTTTCTGTGCCATTCAGCAGGTCGCAAGCTACATAATTACCCGGATAGAGTCGGTAGTTACGGTGGATATATTTGTCAATCAGTGCAGAAACCTGAGTGAAGACTTCCGTCTTAGGCAATCCTCTGAGCGCTTCCAGTTCTTCGTTGATGCAAGGTCCTGTCTGGAAGTGTACTCGTCCCTTGTAACCGAAGATACCTGTTTGCATATTGGTCAGGTCGTCTGCCTGGCTCTTCTTGAATGTTTCCGAGTCTCTCTTCTGCTGCATTTCCTTGGCTTTCAGGAAATCACACGGGTCGTATTCGTATGACAAGGCAACCGGTACGATGTGCAGTTCCTTCAGGCGGTCGATGATGTCGCCTTCCCCTCCCATGGCCAGCATCTTCAGTACGCTGTCCTGTGTACGGTCGTTGGAGTCTTTCGCACGGCCTTCACGTTGCGCAATCCACACATTCTCTTGCTTTTGTGTTACGGCAAAATGAATGTACCGTGACATGCGTGCAGATGATTCCAGCATTTGTCGCATGCTCAGGGCACGCTGTACGATGAACGACTTGTTCACTCGCACCAGCTTCTTTATCCACGGATAAATAAGCAGGTTATCTCCGATGGCGATTTCTACGGTAGTAGGGAAACCGTTGTCCAGCAAGCCTACTGAAAGAAATCCCGGGTCGAGTACAATGTCACGGTGATTGGAAATAAACGTATAGCTCTGGTTCTTGTCAAGAAGCGAAGAAACATCCATGTCGAAACCGTCACTATGCTGTTGCATGATATCGTGCAACAGCTTGTGGAAAAACGCTTTCTGTACGTCCAGGTTAGTCTTGCAGTGGCGCAATTGTGCGGCAATCATTTCCAAAGGAACATTCGGCATCACCGATTGGATGACAGCCTGAAAGTCTTTGTCAGAAAGTAATTCCTCGAATATCTGTGGAAGTTCTTCGGGGGTATACGGACGAATGTCGTCAAATTCTGCAGGTATGTTCATGATGTTGAGTGGCTTGTTCTTTCCAAAGATACAAAATTAATTGAAATGGTCTTCAATAATATCGGTCATAACGTCTTTAATGTCCAGACCGGCAGCCCGTACCTGTTGCGGAATGAAGCTGGTAGCCGTCATTCCCGGAGTGGTATTGATTTCGAGCATATTGATTTTTTCACCTTCTGTGATGATGTAATCCACGCGCACGATACCCTTGCATCCCAGTATGTCGTAGATGGCAGAGGTCAGTTGCTGTACGCGGCTGGTCAATTCCGGACTGAGGCGAGCCGGCGTGATTTCTGTTACTTCGCCTTTGTATTTGGCGTTGTAATCGAAGAATTCGTTCTGGCTGACTACTTCCGTGATAGGGAATACCACTTCATTTTTTTTGGTTTTGTAGCATCCGTTGGCCAGTTCGATACCGTCCATGAAAGCTTCAATCATCACATCATCCGACTCCTTGAAAGCAGCTTCCAAAGCCGGCTGAATCTGTTCCTTTGTTTTCACCTTTGTCACACCGAAGCTGGAGCCGCTGGCATTGGGCTTGATGAAGCAAGGCAAGCCGATTTTCGCGATGACATCTTCGTCGCTGATACCGTGACGTTTGTTTACCAGCATGGATTCAGCTACCCGTACACCGAAGCTCTTCAGGTACTGGTTTAAGGTGAATTTGCTGAAAGTCAGTGCAGAAACCAGCACGTCGCAGGTAGAGTAGGGAATACCTAACAGTTCAAAATATCCCTGCAGGATACCGTTTTCTCCCGGAGTTCCGTGGATGGTGATATAGGCAAAGTCGGGTATGATTTTCTGTCCATGATCCATGAAACTGAAGTCATTCTTATCTACTTGTGCACGGCTGCCGTCGGAAAGAATCGCTTCCCAGCGTGCTTTAGTCAGTTCCACGATATAGAGGGTATATTTGTCCTGATCGATAAAAGAGTAGATACCCTCTGCACTTTTCATGGAGACTCCATGTTCAGATGAGTCTCCTCCTGCTACAATCGCAATTGTACGTTTCATAGTTGTTATTCTCTGTTACTGATATACGTTCTCCATCGTTCCAGCAGGCAGGTCATATCCTCGGGCAGTTCGGAAGTGAAGAACATTTCCTCTCCTGTGCGAGGGTGTACAAAGCCCAGTGTCTTGGCATGCAGTGCCTGACGGGGACAGATTTCGAAACAGTTGTTTACAAATTGTTTGTATTTGCTGAAATGAGTTCCTTTTAAGATTTCGTGACCACCGTAACGTTCATCATTGAACAAGGTGTGCCCGATGTGTTTCATGTGTACACGAATCTGATGGGTACGTCCGGTTTCGAGTACGCACTTTACCAGTGTGACATACCCTAATCGTTCCAATACCTGATAATGTGTCACGGCGTGTTTACCTTGTTCCGGGTCGGACATGACAGCCATCTGCATCCGGTCGCGCGGATTGCGTCCGATGTTGCCGGTGATGGTACCCTCATCTTGTTCTACAATCCCCCAGACCAGCGCGTTGTATTCACGCTTGGTTGTCTTGTTGTAAAACTGAAGTCCCAGACTGGTTTTCGCATCGGGGGTTTTTGCCACCACCAATAGTCCAGAGGTATCCTTGTCAATGCGGTGCACCAATCCCACTTGCGGGTCATTCGGGTTATAGGTCGGTACGTCGCGCAGATGCCATGCGATGGCGTTGACCAGGGTACCGTGGTAATTTCCACATCCCGGGTGCACCACCAGTCCCGCAGGTTTGTTGATGACCATCAGGTCATCGTCCTCATATACAATATTTAGTGGAATGTCTTCCGGAATAATGTCATTCCCATAGCGCGGGCGGTCCATCATAACGGTCAGCACGTCCAGCGGCTTGACCTTGTAGCTGCTTTTCACCGGTTTCCCGTTGGCCATGACGAATCCGTTGTCGGCAGCCATCTGAATCCGGTTGCGCGACGCATTGACAATTCGCTCAAATAAATACTTGTCGATGCGGACAGGAGCCTGTCCTTTATCTACTACCGTACGGAAATGCTCATACAATTCAGGTTCACCCTGAATCGGTTCAATATCGTCTGGTGCCTCTCCGTCCAGTTCGTAATCAATTAAATCCTCTGCCATCTTTGTTTAGGGGGTTAGATTTAGAACCAAGAGTCATCTACCTCTGCTTCACTGTTGGCAGACGAATTCATATCGATAGTAATCTGTGTAGAGTCCATGGCGAGAGAGTCACGAATCGCCGTGTTGCCTACGCAGAGGGTCAGCATAGCTTCATTGGGGACTTTATCTCCGCTAACCAGGTTTCTTCCACGGTATTTGATACCATAAATCCAGTCCTGCTCTCCCGAAACGTATTCCGGTTCCGTTAGTTTGAAGCCCATTGCCTTTAATTTGGCTTCCGCCTGACGCAAAGAGCTGTTGTCTATCAAGTCCGGTAATTTTACCAAAGGAACCTTAGAAGTGGTGACGGTCAGGTAAATTGTTCTTCCCTCCTTTACGCGTGCTCCCCCTGCCGGATTTTGGTCTAATACCATACCGTCGGGCACACCTTTCACATAGCTGGAGTCGATAACCAGTCCTTTCAACTTCTGGTTGCTGAGAGCCTGCTGAGCCTCGTTCAATGTTTTGTTCTTCACATTCGGCACCATGTAAGCTTCTCCATGGTGTGTATAACTGTCCAGCCAGAGCAAAGTGCCCCAGCATACACCAATTATTACGACAATTATGGCTATGAGATTCAGCCAGAAAAAGCGGTTCTTTTTAAATGAAAAGAATTCTTTTAAAGTTATCATGTTGTGTCAAGTATATAATCGGAGCAAAGATACAATATTTTGTTGGAATACTGGGGTGTTGCGGGGGATTCCTATGTCTTTTTAACATGAAGTCTGTGATTGGAAAATGCTTTGTCATACGGGAAACCCACATTTCTTCTTTTCTTGGTGTGCGGATATACTAATCGCATTTTCTTAATTCCCCTTAAAACCGGATGTACACTTCTTAATCTATGTTATAAAACACATGTAAACGCACACAAAACTTGCATAATTCCAGAAAGTCCGTACCTTTGCATCGTGTTTTTCATAGTATTAGATTTAAGGTTAACAAAGGTTGGAGTTCAGCGGAACTCCTTTTTTTATGTCTTTATCTAAGCAAAAGAAAAATACCCCCTTGTTTACAGATAGTAAAGAATAGAGAAATGGCAATACTTTCACCTGACACATGGCAGTTTATCTGTGCACATCGTACGGAAGATGTACGTACATTAGCTTTGCAGGCCCGTAAGTATCCGCAGGTAGATATGGCGGCAGCAGTGGTACAGATTGCCGGCTGGCAGATTGCCGAGAAAAAGGTTCCCCTTTGGGCACAGACGGAAGGAGTGCAATATCCGGCTCACTTGTCCATGGAACAGTGTTCTTCGGAAATAACGGCCCGCTACAAGGCCTCGTGGCTGCAAGGTGATACGATGACCGATTTGACGGGAGGATTGGGAGTGGACTGTTCTTTCCTGGCACGGAACTTCCGGAAGGTGGATTACGTGGAACGTCAGGAAGTGCTGTGTGAACTGGCCCGCCATAATTTCCCGTTGCTTGGTTTGCCACAGGTAACAGTGCATTGTGCCGACGGAGTGGAATACCTGCAAAAGATGGAACCGGTGGAGTGCTTGTTCTTGGACCCTGCCCGTCGCGACAGTCAGGGAGGAAAGACAGTAGCCATTGCCGACTGCGAACCCGATGTGCAGAAACTGGAACCGTTGTTAGTAGAAAAAGGCCGGACGGTAGTGGTGAAACTTTCGCCCATGCTGGATATTTTTTCTTCCTTACGGGGGCTGAAATACATCCGTCAGATTCACGTAGTAGCTGTGAATAACGAGTGCAAAGAGTTGTTGGTTGTGCTACAAAAAGAGGCGAAATCCCCTTCAGAAGGCTCTAGAGAGGTGTGGATAAGTTGTGAACAGGCTGTTAATAACTTTTTGGCAGAACCGTTTGTTTTCACTTATTCACAAGAGAAAGAAGCACAATGCCCGTTGACTGACGAGGTAGAAAATTATCTTTATGAACCGGGTGCTTCCTTGCTGAAGGCGGGGCCTTACCGGTTGTTGGGCACACGATTCGGTGTCAAGAAATTACATGCAAACAGTCATCTTTATACTTCCGATACATTAGTTGATTTTCCGGGGCGTCGTTTCCGGGTGCTGGAGGTGTCAGGTTTTGGGAAAAAAGAACTGAAACAGTTGTTGCAGGGGGTGGATAAGGCCAATCTCACAGTACGTAACTTCCCGGCTTCGGTGGCAGAACTCCGAAAAAAGTGGAAACTGAAAGAAGGAGGAGACGTGTATTTGTTTGCCACGACATTGGATGGCGACCGGCATGTGGTAATAAAGTGTGTCAAGGCATGATATTTTTCAATATCCTTTAAAATATTTCCTGAAACGCTTCAAAGAATTCTCTGTTTTACAGTGCGGGATTTGTATCCCACAGTGTGAAATATGTATCCCACACTGTGGTTTTTGTATTTCACAGTGTGAAACAGAGAATTTGCCTTGAAGTTTTTCGTTTTATGCAAGAGCGTACAGAAGAATTCTTACTGCTTAATCATGATTATTATTTCTCGTTTTCGTGTATACATGTTTGACTATTGTCAAAAAATCATACAGCAGGTGTCTAATTTTTAGACACCTGTTTTTTTATAGAAATCTGATTTGTATTGATAATCAGGTATTTAAATCGTTGGCATGGACTTTGTATAGAATTTGATGGAAATGAAAATCCGAAATGTAAAATACAAACTCTATAAAACAATACGATTATGATTAAGATTGAAAACCTGACAAAAACTTTTCGCACCACGGAAGTAGAGACACTGGCACTGAATAAAGTAAGCTTGGAGGTAAGAAACAAGGAATTTGTGGCAATTATGGGACCTTCCGGTTGTGGAAAGTCTACCTTATTAAATATTATGGGGCTGTTGGATAATCCGACTTCCGGAAGTTACTTTCTGGATGGAAAGGAAGTAGGTAGTCTGAAAGAAAAAGACCGTACGAATGTGCGTAAGGGAAACATCGGCTTCGTGTTCCAAAGTTTCAACTTGATTGACGAGTTGAACGTGTTTGAGAACATTGAACTCCCGTTGACTTATTTGAAGATTCCGGCTGATGAACGGAAGCGTCGGGTGAATGAAATCATGCAACGGATGAACATCAGCCATCGTGCAAAGCATTATCCGCAGCAGCTGTCTGGTGGTCAGCAGCAACGTGTGGCCATTGCACGTGCCGTGGTTTCCGGACCGAAGATTATTCTGGCCGACGAGCCGACCGGTAACCTGGATTCCAAGAACGGACAGGAAGTGATGGAATTGCTGACTGAACTCAACAAGGAAGGAACAACTATTGTGATGGTGACACATAGCCAGCGTGATGCCGGTTTTGCCAGTCGTGTGATTAACCTGTTTGACGGACAGATTGTGGCTTCTATTGCGGAAATGTAAAAACAGTTTGTGATGAAACGTGCATTGAAAGGATTGTTTCGGAAAGGCGAGGCCAATGTGGTCAAGATTATCTGCTTGAGCGTGGGACTGGCTATCGGGCTGGTTATGCTGGCGGAGGTCATTTTCGAACGGTCGTATGATAACTTCCTGCCGGAGTTGAAAGAAACCTACCGGGTGGAAGAACGCTACAAACAGAAAGACACCGACTGGAGAGAGCACGCGCAGACTCCTGGTGCCATCGGACCGGGGTTGCAGCGCTATTGTCCGGCGGTGGAAGTGGCCACCCGTTTCACGGGAATTGGGTCGATGACGCTGACGACGGAAGACCATAAAGAACTGGAGGGGCAGGCTTGGTTTTGCGACAGTACTTTCTTTCGGGTCTTTCCGCGGAAATTGCTGATGGGCGAGGAGCCTTATACGGGGTTGGAAAAGGCCAACAATGCCTATATCTCTTCCAAATTGCTGGAGGTGGCAGGCGAACAGATTATCGGGAAAACATTGTCGTGGAAACAATATCCCGAGTTTCATGTGACCGTAGTCGGGGTGTTCGAGGCTTTTCCTGAGAATACCCACCTCCCGCAGATGGATGTACTCATTGCCCTGCCGACCATCGGGCAGGTGGCTTATGATGGAACGAACAACTGGTTAGGAAATGACCGCTACAAGACCTATGTCCGCCTGCGGAAAGGAAGTACTCCGGATGACTTGAAGGAAGGCATGGAGCGTATGCTGGAAGTAAATCATGTGACGGAAGAGATGGCTCAGTCTGGTACGGGTTTTGAGCTCTCTCTCCGTCCGGTAGCCGAAATATTTACCTCGTCTGATTATAACCGCATCATGAACATCGTCTTTCTGAGTTTTGCGATTATCATGCTGCTGGTGGCTGTGTTGAACTATATTCTGTTGGTTGTTTCGTCCATGGTGAGCCGTGCCAAGGGAATTGCCACCTATCGTTGCTATGGGGCAGGAAGTGGCGACATTTACCGGATGATTCTTTCGGAATCTTTGCTGCACGGATTGATCAGTTTGGCACTTGCTGTATTGATTATTTTCGGCTTGCAGGATTTCTTGCAGGAACAGATAGGACACAGCTTGGAGTCGCTTTTCCCTTTATCTACCGTATGGGTCTGTCTGACCGTGACTTTAGGAGTGATTTTGCTTTGCGGAGTGATGCCGGGTTATCTTTATACTCGTATTCCGGTGACTTACGCTTATCGTCGTTACACGGAAAACAAACGGAGGTGGAAACTGGGACTGCTGTGCTTGCAGTTTGCGTTGACCACATTCTTTGTCTGCCTGCTGACGGTCATAGGCTTGGAGTATAACACTTTGATGAATTTCAACCCTGGATTTGAATACCGGAACACTTTGTATACCAACTTGTCGGGCACCGAGATGGTGGAACGGGAACGCTGTGTGCAGGAGTTGAAAAAACTGCCGGAGGTAAAGGCGGTTACCTGGGGTTACCAGCTCCTGTCGGATCATTGTAGTGGAAATAATGTGTACAATCCCGACACAGGAGAAGAATACATGAACATTGCCGATATGTATTATGTAGGTCCCGATTATCACAAGGCTTTCCAGATTCCGGTTGTCGAAGGTAATGTATTTACCCCTACACTGACGGATACTTTGTCGCAGCAGGTAATGGTCAGCCGTCGGTTCGTGGAACGCATGGAAACATTGGCCGGATGGACGGGCTCTCCCATTGGGAAGACGGTATATATTACCGAACACGCGGATCACGGAACCATTGCTATTGTTTGTGGGGTGTATGAAGATATTCATTTAGGCTCTCAAGTGATGGAAGAGTATGACGAGCGTCCTACGGTGATGTTCTATCGAAATAAACCTTCGAGCAATTTATATGTAGCCTTGAACCGGATGTCGCCTGAAACGATGAAAGAAGTACAGCAAGTAATCGACCGTACTATTTCCTCCCAGCAGTTGAAGGTATATAGCTTGTCGCTTGAGATGGGCAACTTGTACAATGGAGTGTTGCACGTGCGTAACAGTGTACTTTTTGCGGGCTTGTGTATCCTGATTATTGCCCTGACAGGACTGGTGGCGTATGTGCGCGATGAAGTGTCACGCCGTCGTTCGGAGATTGCCATCCGTCTTATTCACGGAGCTTCTATGGCCGACGTGCAGAAAATCTTCCTGATCGATTTGCTGAAGATAGCTCTTCCGGCTGTAGTGATAGGTGCTTTGTGCGCCTGGAAGGTAGGTGAACAGCTTTTGCAATTGTTTGCTGTCAAGATAGACCTCACGTGGTACTTGTTTGCCGGATGTATCCTTATCGTATGTCTGGTAGTGTGGTTGGTAGCTTTCGGGATGGTATGGAAAGCGGCACGGGCCAATCCGACTGAAAATTTGAAAACAGAATAAATAGAATGTATAACTATAAAAATAAAGGAGATAGAATAATGAGAACTAGAATGAACATACTCACATTGGCTTGTGCCTTGACCTGTTTCAGCTGTATAGGAACTGCTCATACTATTCAGCCAAGTAAAAACTACCAGACGGAAAAACGTTCCCTTGGTGATATACTGGAAGTGTCTACACTTTCTTCCATTGATGTGGTGTATCATCAGACCTCCGGCAGTCCGTATGCAGAAATCTATGCTTCAGACAATGTCATGCCCTATGTGGTACTGAAAGAGTTAAAAGGTGAACTGAGGGTTTATTATCAGGACGGTACCAGCATCCAGGGTGAGAACCGTTGCCGGGTAGATGTATATGCGCCCTCTGTCAGTCGTTTTACCACGATGGCTTCCGGTGATATATCTATTCCCAAAGGATTGAAAACACAGGGAGACATACGTTTCCAGACGAATGCCAGCGGTGATATTGAATGCCCTACGGTGCAGTGCAGTAGCTTTCAGTCTGAAATCAATGCCAGTGGCGACATTGATGTACAGCAGGTCAACTGCCAAAAGTTACAGGCCAGTATCAATGCCAGCGGAGATATGACGGTTCACAAAGCCGTATGTCAGCATGCGTCTTTGACCATCAATGCATCCGGCGATTTGATGGTGCCTAATCTGCAATGTCAGGAAGTGGTGACGGCTACGGTCAATGCCAGTGGCGATATGGTCATAAAAGGCAGCTGCCAGGAAGCCGTACTTCGTGACAATGCGTCCGGTGATTTGTCGGCAGATAACCTGAAAGCCGTTAAAGTCGATGCGGCTGTATATGGTTCGGGTGATTTGTCTTGCCGTGCCTCTCGTTCCATTACGGCGAAAACGTATGGCAGCGGAAGTATTAGCTATACCGGTAACCCCTCTCAGGTAGTAACCGAAGGAAAACACATCTATAAAAAATAAAATCTCTCTTTTTGATAGGCAGGGTGAAAAGGCTGTGAAGTCTTTTCACCCTTTTTTGTGTAAGGTAAATCAGAATGATTTACCCGATTTGTACATGCGTAGGCTTTGTTTGAGATAATGTAAGGGAAACATAAAAAAGAGAAGTGTATATAGCTATCTTTACATAGTGAAGTCTTTATCTATTTTGTATGGTAGACCGCTTTATTCGTTTTTAAGCAACTATAAGAACGATTATGGTATTTATGTTACAAGGATTCTTCCATGCCCATAATTTATGGTATGTAGAGAATGTATTCTTTGTGAATATAAGCAAAAGAATTGCTCAAATTTATGTAATGTATTTGGACCTTCTCAGATTCTGGATGAATGGAAGATTCGGATCCGACTTACTTTCCTATCCGATGATAAGAACTAACGGTACAATCTTTTCTTTTTTTATTCCATATTGAACTCGATGTATAGTTTTCCATAAACCACATAACCGGAATAGCTGAACCGGAGTGTTTTATCTATTTGCTGAGTACCAGTAAACGTTAGACATACAGATTCGCCTTCAGTTTCCTGAACCAACGTAAATTCTTTGATTTCGACGGATGAATATTCCTCAAAGACATTGTTCAAGACCATGTACCCAGTCTGCAAGTTCTTGGTTTGAAAGGTGACTGAAGCCCTTTCTGAGACCTTCTCCCCATTAATGGTTGCTGACAAGAGACAAGTATCGTCGGTAGGCGTATAATTACCATCCAGATAACTTGTCAGTTCTAAACCATTGTCCGGCGTATCGTCGCCACAAGAGGTGAAAGTCACAGTTGCCATTGCCAAGGCCAATAAGGCCATTACTAATTTTAATCTCATAATGTTTTTGTCTATTTTGAAATGTTTTTAAAAAATGTCTTCTATTTAAGAACGGATTTCAAGTCTATCTGAACCGACCGGCTTTGCACGCCCCCCACAATACCAGTTCCGCCTGTGATATTGGAATAATGAGGAGAAGGTTCTGTCAGTCCGAGGTCTGTCAGACTGCCCTTGACAGATTCCTCATCCGTATTGAAGATACCGGTCAGATAATGATAATAATCTTCCGATAGTGAATAAAGGATGATTTTACGAGGACGTGAATCATTAGTATATAAAGGAGCCTTTTCTACGATTTTCAGCGTATAGCGGTTCCCGTTGAACAAATTATCCGCAAACGTACGTCCTTCATTTCCATAGATGCCGGTATCCGTTGTGATTCCGTCAATAGACTCCTGCTGTGCCAAAAAGACCTCGTCGTACGAGTAATCAATCGTTTCGGCGGCAATTCCATCGTCACTTTCTATCCGGATGAAGTAAAAGTTACGTTCCACGGAAGGGTCGGTAAAAGTAATGTAATAGGTCGCCTCGTACGATTTCCCGTAAGTAACCCCACCGGGAGCCCAGTACATTTGGTCCGGGTCATCAAAAGTACGAGCTGTCAGTCTGACACCTTCTATGGGTACCACTTTGGGAATGATTCCCTGGCCGGATACATGTCCGAGGGGACTCTCTGCCTCCAAGCTGATGAGCTCACCGGGTACAGGATGATAATCCGACAGATACATCCGGCTTGTTTCATCGTAGCGTAAGGTTTCCGTAAACCTGCCGTTCACGCACATTCTGACTTCGGCATCTGCCACATTAGTGTCCGCTTCCCGATGGTCGGTAAAGAATACCGTACGGGCTACTTGTACCCTGACAACCTCATCGGGCGAAAGTATGCTGTTAAGCACAAGGGTCGGCTCAGGACGATACTTCTCCAAGTTGATGTCCTTATAACAAGCCGTCAGCGAGAGGCCGGCCAGTACCGCACAAATACTGGGGTGAAAATGTTTATTCATATAATTATGTGTCCGTTAGAATTTATAGGTATAAGAGACAGAGGGAATGACGGGAAACAAGGCAAACTGCCGGAAGCGGGGAGCCAGCGGTGTACCGTCCATACTCTGTTTCTGGTTGTTCTTCTCTATCATGATGGGATTCATACGGGAATAAGCGTTATAGAGTGAGACATTCCATATTCCGGTTCGTCCGCGTCTTAACGGACGATAGATATTGATGCCCACATCCAACCGGTGATAGGCCGGTAGACGTACATTATTCTTCCCTGAGTAATAATCGAGCATTTCCTCATCTTTATGTGGATAAGAGGGAACAATGTCAGTGGGATAACCGTCCGGATATGAATAATTCTCAAGCGACAGCGTAACCCTGTTTCCGGTCATGAATACCCATCCGGCATTCAGTTCCACCCGTTCGGAACATTTCCAGGTAGCCGACAAGGTTATCTTATGACGGTTATCATATTTCGATGGAAAACGTTTTCCCCTATTCAGGTCAGCAAAGAGCCGGTCGCTCCACATCAACCCGTAACCGATGAAACCGTGCAGTTTTCCGAAATCGGCTTCTGCCTGAAAATCGGCTCCATAAGCTCTGCCGCTTCCGCTGGTCAGTCTGTCTTCCCAAGGGGTGACCTGTAAATCCTTATAATCATCCCGGTATTCCAGCAGATGGTCCATCTTCTTATAATATCCCTCTAGGGAAAAAGTGTACTTTTTGTCGGGCGACACATAGATACCAGCAGAAAACTGGTCGGAAGTCAGTGGCGAAAAGTTCCGGGTGATGGGTAGCCAGTAGTCGGTAGGCAAAGAAATATAATTGTCGCTTACCTGTTGCACGAACTGGCTCATCCGGGCATATCCGGCTTTCAGACTGACCATAGGGCTCAGCCGGAAATCAGCCGAAACACGTGGCTCGAAAACCTGATATTGCTTTCCTTCCACCCGGAAAAAAGAACCGTGCAGTCCGGCATTGAACCGCAACCAGTGGAAAACTTCAAGGTCACCCTCCAGATAAGCGTTCCACTCATTGGCAATTACCCGACTTTCGCTGTTCCCATTCCCCGACGGGAGAGATGTAGATTCCTGTATTTCCTCTTCCGGCGTATAACGATGGTGTGTGTATTGCGCTCCCAGACGGATGATGATCCAGTCGGACGGAATAAACGCCAAGGATGCATCTACGCTAAGGTCGTGAATGGCATTTCTGTTTTCGGTTCGAGCCCCGTTATTTTCATAGTCGTTCTTACCCTCCCGACCTGATACCGTTTCTACTGTCTTCCTGAAATCAGACTGATAGCGTGTATAAGAAGTCTTCATGTTATATGCGAAGAGAGTATTGATAGGGAGGTGCCATCTTAGTGAAGTCAGCATATTTCCCCACCCCAGCCGGTTTTCATTTTTATGGAAATAAGGATCTGTATCTTCCCCATTACTCGAAAAACGTTGTTCCCCCATCTTGAGGCGGTCATGCCCATAATATCCCAGCAAGGACAGTGTACCGAAACGCCCCAACCGATGGTCAAGTTTTAGGTTGAAATCTGTAAAATTGTAACCGGCTATAACCTTCTCACCGGATTTCTTTTTCGAGGCGTTGATAATAGCTAGTGCCGGTACGGAAACCAGTTCCAGCCAGGAACGCCTGAGTGCGACAAACAGGGAAGTCTGGTCTTTCACCAACGGACCGGAGAAACTGACATTGGCCGACGTCAGTCCCACCGTAAAGTTTCCATGCCAGCTTTCATAATCTCCGCTTTTCATTGAAAGATCTGTCACACTGGAGAGCCTTCCCCCGTAACGCGCCGGAAAAGCACTCTTATAGAACGTCAGGTGACTGACCGCGTTGGCATTAAAAGGAGAAAACAATCCGCCCAGGTGATTGGTATGGTAAATGGGACATCCATCGATAAGAAACAGATTCTCATCGTTTTCTCCTCCCCGGACAAACATACCGGCAAATCCTTCCGTACCGGCAGACACTCCGGGCTGCAGTTGAAGTGCCTTGATGACGTCTGGTTCTCCCAAAAGCGTCGGTACGTTTCGGATGGCGTTGTCATCCATCACTGCCATTCCCATTTGCGGGTTCCGGAGGTTATCGATGCGAGGGGCAGTCTTCACCACTTCCTGCATGTAGAAACTACGCACGGTATCTTTCGCGACTGGGGCCGACTGTTCCTTTGAGACAGAAGGTGATTGCGTTCGTTTCTTGATAATCAGCTGGTTTCCATGCTTCACAAATAGAAGTCCGTATTTTTCTGAGGCATCCTTCAGAATGATATCCAAAGGCTTTTTCTGATAGTCTAAACGGATTCTCCGGCTGTTTTTCAGGTCAGATTCTTTATAGGCAATCCGGCAACCGGTCTTTTCCTTGACCAGTTCTAGAAATCCGGAGGCATCATACGTCCCCTCGATGGAGAAGACAGACTGAGCCGAATGTTGGGCATATAGGCTGCTTCCAGCCATAAAAGCCAACAGGCAAGACAATAAAAATAGTTTGGTTTTCATCGTGTTATTCGTGTTTTATACTGAGAATGATTGTATGGTCATGGCCGATTCTCCAAGTAAGGTGTTCATCCAATACACAAAGGGTTTCCAGCACTTCCCTGACGGTGGCCGTCGAATCAAATTCAAGGGTGTACTTTTCTTCTGAAATACCTTCCAGTTTTATCAGAATGTTGAACTTCCGCTCAAGTGAGTGTCTGATTTCTTCCAGACTCGCATTCCGGAAATACAGATAAGGTGGCTTTCGCGCAGAAATATGTATCTGGTGTGTGATCTTGTCATATACTAAATATTCGCCGGGATGCAATACGTGTGAGTGGGAGCTGTCTGCCGAATTTATTTCAACTGACCCTGTTTGCAGATATACGGCAGCTTGTCCGTTCTTCGGATAATCGTCCACACAAAACCGGGTGCCCAGCACCCTTGTAGTCAGATTTTGGGTGTTCACAATAAAGGGCTTGCCTGCGTGATGGGTTACATTGAACCATGCTTCCCCTTTCAGCCTAACCTGACGGATAGTATCCTCAAAAGCTTGCTGAAATGCAATTTCTGAAGAAGGATTCAAACGGACCAGGGAACCGTCGGGCAAAGTAACAGTTTTCGACTCTCCTTTTCCGGTAGTAACTATTTGTGTGACGGAAACTTCTCCGGTTTTCAATAGCCAGAGAGAAACGGTCAGTACGCAAATCAGGAAAGAAGCGGCATAGCCGTATCTGTACCAGCGGCGGCTTCTGTTCCTGAAATCCAGCCGACAGGAAATTTGTTTCCATCCGTCTTTCATTTCCCGACTATCGGGCCCAGGCTCTACTTCATTCCAGTAACGGAGCAATGCTTCCTCCTTTGCTTCCACATTTTTATTCTCACAGAGCCAGTGCTGGATTTTTCTCTCCAGATACTGAGGGTATCGGTGATTGATATATCGTCTGATAATTTCGTGAATGTAATTCATAAGTTTTTCTGTATTCTACAATCAAGTACAAACATTTCCGTCCATACTCACCTTCATGAAACAGTCTTTTAACTTATGATAACATATAAAATAGAAAAATCACGTAGGCAGTGACGGCTTGCCTGATTTCCTTCAAAGCCAGACTAATCTGGTTCTCCACACTTCTTTTGCTGATTCCTAATTTGCTGGCTATTTCTTCATTACTTACCCCCTGCTCCCGGCTCATCCGATAAATGCGTTGCCGTTGTGCAGGCATTTCCGAAACGACCATTTCTATCAGCAGACGGATCTCCTTGGCGAAAAGCGTATCTTCTACCGTAATGTCGGAACCTATATCCGTGTGCATGTTTTCTATCGGTTCCGATGTGACAGACAATTCTTTTTTCAAATAATTAATGGCTGCATGACGCGAAGCGACAAAAAGATAGTTCTGCAGATTTCGTGAAACATCCAGCGTCTTCCGGTTAAGCCAGAGATTGACAAAAACATCCTGTGCCAAATCTTGGGCTGTCTCCTGTTTCTTGATAATGCCCGTGATAAAGGCTACTACTCTCGAATAATAATTCTGATAGAGTTGCTTGAAGGCATATTCATTATCCTGCTGTATTTGAAAAATTAAATTATCCATTAGAACCTGTCTCACGTTTTAGGAAATCAAATCCTCAACAAAGTTATAATAAAATCAGTTTCATAAATAATTTTTGCACTGAACCGTATGAATCTTCCGTTCGTTCTTTCAAAAAAGCATTAGACAGCGAATCTGTAGTAAAACTCAGATTCGCATGATTTATGAATTATATTTTATGTGGATAAATGGGTAGTATATTTGTTATTCTCCCACTCCGTCAATTCCCAACACCTCTATTACGCCTGCATACTCAGCTGCAAAACCCTCGGAAGAAGGGCCCTGGATGCGGACTTTCAGTTTTGCTGGTATGGCTGTATAGGGTTTTGCATCGGAGGGAAGAACTGCTTCATAGCGTTTCTTCAGATCGCCTGACTTGTCAATAACCCAATAGGCTGTAGTGTCTGCATCGGGAGTGAAGCTGTAGGCTTCATGTCCCATGATAAGTTGTCCGTGGAGTACCTGAATGGAGTCGAATAGCTGGATGCTCTGCTCATCAAACAAAGGCATATCTTGTCCCACCTCAACGAAGATTGCTTTTTGGGGATGGGTGTGGAATACCTCGAAATAACGTGCTCCGCTGTTGCCTACTCCCCATCCATAGCAAGTAAAGGGTACAGGTTCGTGCTGGCCGCGGTCAGCCAGTTCTTTCGCTGATTTCCCGGTGGGCTCCAGGATGTAGCGGGTTACTCCGGCGCGGTTGGATTTTACTTCACGGAAATCGCAGGTCAGGCTGTCCGTCCAGTTCTTATCCATGAGAATACGTGGGTGAGACTGCAGGAACGGGATAAGTGAATGGATGTCCTTACCCGGTATATCCAATATCTGAATAACCGGGTCCGAAGTTTGTTTGTGGCCATTTTCCATACGTTCTATGCGTGCACCCGGAATAGAAGCGTCGGTGACGATACGTAGATTTTCGTTGCATTGTGCCCATAGCCGTAAACCAGCTCCTGTGACAGTCTGCCACTGGAAGCCTTCGTAGCCTTCTCTGGAGGGATTCTCTGGGAATACTTCACTTAGTTCCGTCTGAATGTCGGAATCTCCGGCTTGTTTTTTAGAAGACGGATTGCAGGCTGTCAATAGGCAAAGACCTGCCAAAGGGATAAGAATTCTTTTCATGATTAATATTTATAACAAGGTTCTTTATTGTTGTGAAATAAGGAAGGCCGTGTAAGTGATGTAGCATGCTACTAACAGTCCTCCTTCTATGCGGGTGATGGTCCGTTTCTTGAAGAACCAACCCACCAGCCAGAACAGGATGGAAGAGCCTACCAGTACAGCCATGTCGATGTTGTTGATGTTTCCCATAGGGAGAGGGGACAGGCTTGCACTACATCCCAATACAAAGAATACATTGAACAGGTTGCTACCGATGACGTTACCAATGGCAATACCTGGATTCTTTTTCAAGACTGCCGTGACGGAAGTTGCCAGTTCCGGCAAAGAGGTACCTCCGGCCACCAGTGTAAGTCCGATGATAGAATCGCTGACACCTAATGAACGGGCAATACCGCTGGCACCGTCTACAAAAAATTGTCCGCCAAAGATCAATCCGGCCAGTCCTCCTATAACATATAGGGCTGATTTCCATGCCGGCAGTTCCTTCACCTTCTGTTCTTCGCCACCATCTTCGTTTCCGTTGCGGGCGATGGCAAACGTATAACGCATAAAAATAAGGAAGAAACCTAATAGTACCAGTCCGTCTATCCGGCTGATGATGTCCCGGCTTCCTCCGTCGAGTATGCAGTCGTTGGCAAAGCAGGTGAGTACCAGTGCAGAAAGAATGACCAGCGGAATTTCCTTACTCATAGTGCCCTGGCCCACTTGTATGGGGAGAACCAGAGCGGTGCATCCGATAATCATCAACACATTGAAGATATTACTTCCTACCACGTTACCGATAGCCATTTCTGCACTTCCCTGTAACGAGGAGAGTACGCTGATAACCAGTTCAGGAGCAGAGGTCCCGAAGGCTACAATGGTCAATCCGATAACCAGGTCGGAGATACGAAAACGTTTGGCTACAGAGGCTGCTCCGTCGGTCAGTCCGTTGGCTCCTATTAAAATCAAAGCTAATCCGCCGATTAATAAAAGTAGATTTATCCACATACGATATTGTTTTTAGTCTTTTTCTGTTAGCTGGAAGGTTTTTCCGTCTGTACTACGTGTCAGTGTAGCTTCTTTTCCTTTGCCACGCAAATCGAGAATGGTATTCTTGTAACCGTAACCTGAGGCTGTGCGGTACTGAGAGAGCAACATGTATTGTCCGTCCAGACAGACTTCAGCGAGGGCTTCATGCGGATAGAATGCCACAGGGATTTCTGTACTTTCTGCAGTAAGGAAGGACGTTTCTATTTTTTTGTCGGTTCCGTGTGTGCTATAAAGCAGTCGTCCTCTTCTGGATACAATCCAGGAGTCTGCACAGGCTTGCACCTGATAGGTGTCGTCGTCTTCTACGTTCCAGACAGCAATGCCGTCAGGACGTACACGGCGGTCGAGTATGACTTTGGTATCAGGTAAGAACACTTCTACCTTTGAAGAATCCGTGGCAAACACTAAGAAGCCGGCTTGAGTTGCCTGGCTGTCGGTGGAAGAGAGTACTTTTTGTCCTGTCTCAAAAATCCGGATGTCTTTTTGTAATACGTCCGACCAGGTGTATCCCGTAGAAGCCTTGTCTGTTCCGACTAAAGGTGCTGATTCCGGCTGGCGTACATATTTTATCTGATAATCGGCCCCTTTCCGGAGGGTGAGAGTGTCTTGTTGTAAAGACAGGATGGCCAGTGTATCTGAGAATGAAATTGTCTGTCCGTTTCCGATGCTTTTTCCGTTCAGAATGAGCTGTCCGTCCGGCAGAAGTTGCCAGCTTTCATATTGCAGAGTGGCCATGCCGATGGAGGAGGCTTTTCCTTCCTTGGCCAGTGTCATTCCTTGTACGAAGTTGGATGAAGGAGGAAGTATTTCTGTCCAGTTGCCCAACAAGTCTGTTTCATTTACGGCAGTTTTCGGACTGCATGCTATCAAACCTCCCAAAAAGAGAGGTAAGGCGATTTGTTTCATTTGTTTTTTCATGGTGATATGTTTTTGTTTATAATGCAGTGATATAGGCTTATACTGCATGTATCACAACTCTTTTTATGGTTACAATAAGTGCAAATATACAAATTACTTTAAGTTTCCAGGGTAATAACGGTTTATAGGTTATAAAAATGCACGATTCTCCTCCTTTTTTGCATGATTAATAGTTGTATGTGATACACTAATTCCCTATCTTTGCATCAAACGTTAACATATAAAGTATATGAGAAACAGAATCCTGTCTTTGTTATTCTTACTTCCGTTTATTTCGGAATCAGTGTCTGCCGCGTTGGTGGAAGAAAAAGATTATGTAGCTTATTTGTTTACTTATTTTACGGGGAATCATATCAGTGAAGAAGCCGTATGTTATGGGGTCAGTATGGATGGATATACCTATTATGCCCTGAATAATAACAAACCGGTGCTTGATTCAAAAGTAATCAGCTCTACCGGTGGCGTGCGTGACCCTCATATCCTGAGAGGAGAAGACGGTCAGACTTTTTATATGGTAGTGACCGATATGGTGTCGGACAATGGTTGGGATTCTAACCGTGCGATGGTGCTGCTGAAATCTACAGACCTGGTAAACTGGTCGCATTCTGTCATTAATATGCAGAAACGTTATCCGGGGCAGGAAAAACTGAAACGTGTATGGGCTCCTCAGACTATCTATAATAAGGAGGTAGGAAAGTACATGGTATACTGGTCTATGCAGTATGCCGGTGGGGTAGACGTGATTTATTATGCGTATGCCAATGAAGATTTTACGGACCTGGAAGGGGAACCGAAACCTCTTTTTATTCCGAAGGACAAGAAATCTTGTATAGACGGTGATATCGTGTATAAAGATGGGGTATATCATCTTTTCTATAAAACGGAAGGACACGGTAACGGCATTAAAGTGGCAACCACTCGTTCGCTGACTTCCGGAGAATGGGAGGAACAACCGGATTACAAACAGCAGACAAAGGAAGCGGTGGAAGGAGCCGGTACGTTCAAGCTGATTGGACAGGACAAGTACATCTTGATGTATGATGTGTATATGAAGGGAGCTTATCAGTTCACGGAAACAACCGACTTGAAAAACTTCAAGGTGATAGATCATGCAGTAAAGATGAATTTCCATCCTCGTCATGGTACCATCATTCCTATTACCCGTGCAGAACTGAAACGAATTACAGACAAATGGGGTAAACCAGCTGAACTGGGTGAACTGCCGGTAAATCCGGTATTGCCAGGATTCCATGCAGACCCTGAAGTGCTTTATTCACAGCAAACTCAACGTTATTATATTTATTCTACTACAGACGGACAGCCGGGATGGGGAGGATGGTATTTTACCGTATTCTCTTCGGCTGACATGAAGGACTGGACTTACGAAGGTGTGATGCTGGATTTGCGTTCTCCGCAGGTACCTTGGGCGAATGGAAATGCCTGGGCACCGGCTATTGAAGAAAAACTGATTGATGGGAAATATAAATATTTCTTCTATTACAGTGGCAATCCGAACGATGATTCAGGCAAGAAAATCGGAGTGGCTGTAGCTGACTCTCCTGTAGGGCCTTTCAAAGATATGGGCAAACCTATCATTACAGATTCTCCGGTGGGACACGGACAGCAGATTGACGTGGATGTGTTTACCGATCCGGTTGCCGGTAAGTCTTATTTGTATTGGGGTAATGGCTATATGGCCGGAGCTGAACTGAACGATAACATGGTGTCTATCAAGAAGGAAACATTGAAGGTGATGACTCCGAAAGGAGGTACATTGAAAGATTATGCGTATCGTGAAGCGCCATACGTGTTCTATCGTCAGGGATTATATTACTTCCTGTGGTCGGTAGATGATACGGGTTCAGCGAACTATCATGTGGCATACGGCACATCGGATTCTCCTCTAGGTCCGATTAAGGTAGCTAAGGACCCGATTGTGATGATACAAGATCCGTCGAAAGAAATTTATGGTACGGCACATAATTCCGTAGTTCGTAAACCGGGTACGGATGAGTGGTATATCGTGTACCATCGTATCAATAAAAATTACCTGGACAAAGATAAAGGTCCTGGTGTACACCGCGAAGTTTGTATCGACCGGATGGAATTCAATGCGGACGGTACGATTCAGCGTGTAAAAGTTTCCAAATAATAATCCTAAACACAACCTTCTTACCTATGAAACACCTGACACATTTGGCTGCCTTATGTGCTTGCCTTACCAGTTTTCCTGTATCGGCTCATGTACAGGAAGTGATGAATGAACCGGATTCGGTATATCTGTTTTCGTATGCCACTGTGGACGATGCGGGCCGTAGTGGGCTGAAGCTGGCTTGGAGTACAGATGAGGCACGCTGGTTCAGCATCGGCAACGGATATGGATATGTGAAATGTGATTACGGCGCCTGGGGAGCCGAGAAACGCATGTTTAATCCTCATCTGGTGCGGGATGAAAAAGGAGTATGGCACTGCTTCTGGCAGCTGAACGAGAGCGGAAAAGAATGGGGGCATGCCACTTCGCCGGATTTGATGAAATGGAATCCGCAGACTTACTATATGCAGCCGGCTCGGGAAGGTGAACAGGTACCGGCCGTTAAACGAGGAAGTGAGACGCGCAAGAAAGCGGTGGTGGAAGGTGTGTTGGAGCAAGGATATATGCAGAAAGTGGCCTGGGAGGACGTAGATCGTCTGTTGAAATTTGCGGACTACCGGGCTTGCAGAGACCAGTTGCACAATGAACGTACGGAGCAGGATGCTCAGCGTTTTGCCGGGCTGGCTCCTGTTTCCTTACAATTGACGGTGCGTCCGGAAGAGGCTAAGCCTATCAGCGATAAACTGATTGGTATTTTCTTTGAAGATATTAATTACGGAGCAGATGGTGGACTTTATGCGGAACTGGTACAGAATCGTGACTTTGAGTATTCTCCGAAGGACAATGCACATCAGGGATTTGACAGTGGCTATGCCTGGAGTGTATGGGAGAACGGGCAGTCGTCGGCTGTGAAGGTGTCAACTGAAAATCCTTTGCATGAGAACAATCCGCATTATGTTGTATTGCAGGCTAAGCCTGGAATGGCCCTCCGTAATTCAGGCTTTGATGGAATTACGTTGAAGAAAGGAGAAAAGTATGATTTCTCTGTCTTCTCTCGTATGCCTGAAGGAAGCAAAGGTGGAAAGGTAATCGTACGCTTGCTGGATAATGAGGGAAAGGAAGTGGCGAAATCTTCTGTACGGGTAGCAGCCGGAAAATGGAAAAAGCAGTCGGCTGTGCTGACGGCTCAGACTGATGTGGATGCAGCTGTGCTTTCAGTGGAACCGGAAGTGACGGGAGAATTGCATCTGGATATGGTTTCCTTGTTCCCTCAAGAGACTTTTAAGGGGCGTAAAAATGGATTGAGAGCCGATCTGGCACAGACTTTGGCCGATTTGCATCCGCGCTTTGTACGTTTCCCGGGCGGTTGTGTGGCACATGGAAACGGAATTGATAATATTTATCGCTGGAAAAACTCAGTGGGTCCGCTGGAAGCCCGTAAACCGATGGGGAACTTGTGGGGGTATCATCAGACATTAGGTTTGGGATACTTTGAGTATTTCCAGTTCTGTGAAGATATAGGAGCAGAGCCTCTTTCAGTGCTGGCGGCAGGTGTTCCATGTCAGAATTCAGCTTGTATTCCGGGAAAACCTTTGAGCGGCGGACAGCAGGGAGGTATTCCCATGGAAGAGATGGATGCATACGTGCAGGATATTCTGGACCTGATAGAATATGCCAATGGTGACCCGAAAAAGAATAAATGGGCAAAGATGCGTGCAGAAGCAGGCCATCCGAAACCTTTCAACTTGAAATATATCGGCATTGGAAACGAAGATTTGATTACGCCTATTTTTGAGGAACGTTTTGAGATGATTTTCAAGGCAGTGAAAGAAAAGTATCCGGAAATTACGGTGATTGGTACGGTCGGTCCTTTCTATGAAGGTACGGATTATGAAGCTGGATGGAAGTTTGCTACGTGCCTGAATGTGCCGATGGTGGACGAGCATTATTATAATACTCCAGGCTGGTTTATTAATAATCAGGATTATTATGACCGTTATGACCGTACCAAACCTAAAGTATATTTGGGAGAGTATGCCGCACATTTGCCGGGATGTCCCAATAACATTGAAACGGCTTTAGTTGAGGCCTTGTATCTGACTTCGGTAGAACGTAATGGTGACATCGTGTCAATGACCTCTTATGCTCCTTTGTTGGCAAAGGAAGGACATACTCAGTGGAACCCTGATTTGATTTATTTCAATAACCGTGAGGTGAAACCCACTGTGGGATATTATACTCAGTTGCTTTATGGTCAGAATTCCGGAGATTCTTATTTGCCTGCCGACCGGAAAATCGATAATCCTCGTCAGGATGTACAGAAACGAATAGGTACTTCAGTCGTACGTGACAGTAAGACGGGAGATTGGATTGTAAAGCTGGTAAATCTGTTGCCGGTTCCGGTAAAGGCTAAGGTGGAAGGTCTGACACCTGTAGAGAATGGCAAGGTGGTTTTGCAGGTGTTGAGTGGGAAACCTACCGACAAAAATGCACGACCAGTGAAAAAAGAGATAACCATGGCTGAGTTGTCCCAATATGAAATGCCGGCTTATTCTTTGAATGTAATTCGTGTAAAGGTAGCTGGAACCAAGAAGTAGGTGTGTCTTTGAATGATTTTTGACTGATAATTGATTGATTTCTATTTCTACGGTTTGGTAGCAAGTCCCTATTTTTGTAAAAGTGAAAAATGAATACCATGAATAATTTATTGAGAAAATTGTCATTAGGGGTGGCTTGTCTTTTGATGGCGGCTTTTATCAGCTCATGTCAAAGCTCGCAGGCCAGTGGAACGTTTGAAGTAGGAAAAAATACGTTCCTGTTAAATGGAAAGCCTTTTGTGGTGAAAGCTGCGGAGGTGCATTATCCGCGTATTCCGGAACCTTATTGGGAACAGCGTATCCTTTCTTGTAAGGCTTTGGGCATGAATACCCTTTGTCTGTATGTGTTCTGGAACTTGCATGAACAGCAGCCGGGTAAGTTTGATTTTTCCAGAAATAAAGATATTGCCAAATTCTGCCGCTTGGCACAGAAGCATGGAATGTACGTCATTGTACGTCCGGGTCCGTATGTATGTGCAGAATGGGAAATGGGCGGATTGCCCTGGTGGCTGTTGAAGAAAGATGATGTGCAGTTGCGTACGCTGGATCCTTATTATATGGAACGGGTTGGTATTTTCATGAATGAAGTAGGCAAGCAGCTGGCGGACTTGCAGATTTCTCGTGGTGGAAATATTATTATGGTGCAGGTAGAGAATGAATATGGCTCGTATGGAATAGATAAACCGTATGTATCGGCCATTCGTGATTTGGTGAAAAAAGCCGGCTTTACAGATGTACCTTTGTTCCAGTGTGACTGGAGTTCTAACTTCACCAACAACGCACTGGATGATTTGCTGTGGACCGTAAACTTTGGTACGGGAGCCAACATTGACGAGCAGTTCAAGAAACTGAAATCACTGCGTCCGGAAACTCCGATGATGTGTAGTGAATTCTGGAGCGGCTGGTTCGACCACTGGGGACGGAAGCACGAGACTCGTGATGCGGCTACAATGGTGAGCGGTATCAAAGATATGCTGGACCGTAATATCTCTTTCAGTCTTTATATGACACACGGAGGAACTACCTTTGGCTGGTGGGGTGGTGCCAACAATCCGGCTTACTCGGCTATGTGCAGTTCATACGATTATGATGCGCCTATCAGTGAAGCAGGATGGACTACACCGAAATATTTCCAGTTGCGTGATTTGCTGAAACAGTATCTTCCGGAGGGAGAAACCTTGCCGGAACCTCCGGCTCAGTATCCGGTGATTTCTGTACCGGCTATCACAGAATGGGAAGTAGCACCGTTGTTCGATAATCTGCCTCAGGCTAAACAGTCGGAAGATATTAAGCCTATGGAACAGTTTGACCAGGGCTGGGGAAGTATCTTGTATCGTACGACATTGAAAGAAGATGTAAAAGGTATTTTGCATATTGATGAAGTACACGACTGGGCACAGGTCTTTGCTGATGGAAAATTGCTGGGCCGCTTAGACCGTCGTCGTGGTGAGTTCACTTTACCGCTGAAAGAAACCTTGAAAAAAGGTACACGCCTGGATATCCTGGTAGAAGCCATGGGACGTGTGAACTTTGACAAATCAATTCATGACCGGAAAGGTATTACAAACAAAGTGGAAGTGGTAAGCAGTGAACAGGTGAAGGAACTGAAAGGCTGGGAAGTATACAACTTGCCTCCGTTCTATGAATTTGTCAGCCAGAAAAATTACCAGGCAGGCAAGCCAGTTGACGGACCTGCATATTATAAAGCTACCTTCCGTTTGGATAAGACAGGTGATACTTTCCTGGATATGCAGACTTGGGGAAAAGGTATGGTTTGGGTAAACGGACATGCTATGGGACGTTTCTGGGAAATCGGTCCGCAGCAAACTTTGTATATGCCGGGTTGCTGGTTGAAAGAAGGAGAGAATGAAATTATTGTGCTCGACCTGAAGGGACCGGCTGAAGCAAAAGTGGCTGGCGTAGAAAAACCGATTTTGGATATGCTGCGTGAAAAAGCACCGGAAACTCATCGTAAAGACGGACAGAACTTGAACCTGAAAGCTGAAAAAGTGGTAAATGCAGGTACATTCAAAGCTGGAAACGGCTGGCAGGAAGTACGTTTTGCGCAGCCTGTAGCAGGACGCTATTTCTGTCTGGAAGGTATTTCCAACTATGAAGGAAACAATATCGCAGCCATTGCAGAGCTGGATGTACTGGATAATAACGGAAAGCCTGTTTCTCGTGAGAACTGGAAGATTGTGTATGCCGATAGTGAAGAAACACGTAGTGGAAACCGCACGGCAGATAAAGTCTTCGACTTGCAGGAAAGCACTTTCTGGCAGACGGTAGACAATACCGCTTATCCTCATCAGATTGTCATAGATTTAGGTAAGGAATATAATGTGACCGGTTTTCGGATGTTGCCTCGTGCAGAAGCCGGCGCACCAGGTTTGATAAAGGATTACAAAGTATATGTAAAGAAATCAGACTTTACATATTGATTTTCAATTTGTATAGAACTTAAGGTATTGAAGATGGAAATATCCCATGGGCGGTAAGTCTATGGGATATTTTTTTGTCTGTAGAAATAAAAATAAACTCATTCTGCTTTCTTTATGGCATTTTTTTACGAACTTTGCCGCCCAATATGAAACAGGTATGCAGGGAATACTTGCATGTGACAAATTTGATAAGATGAATAAGCCAAAAGCTGTATTTAGAGAAATAAACGAGAGCTATACGCTACAGGAGGCCATAGCTGAAGCAAAACGTTGCTTGAATTGTAAGAATCCTTCCTGTAAGAAGGGATGCCCGATAGAAAATCATATCCCGGAGTTCATTCATGAACTGTCAAAAGGCAATATGGGAAATGCCATGGCAATCATTAACGAGAAAAGTAACCTGCCGGCTATTTGTGGCCGTGTCTGTCCCCATGAAAAGCAGTGTCAGGGGCATTGTGTATTGTACCCGAAAGGGAAGGGAATTGAAATCGGTAAGCTGGAACGCTTTGTGGCCGATTTTGATACGGAAATGAAACTGATTCGCGAAAAACTACCTCAGAAGACACGGGGAAAGGTTGCCGTGATTGGTTCGGGACCTGCCGGACTGACCGTAGCCGGAGACTTGGCTCGTCAGGGTTTTAACGTGACAATTTTTGAGAGCCAGGCAGAACCGGGTGGGGTATTGATGTACGGTATTCCGGAATATCGTCTTCCCAAACAGGTGGTTCGTCAGGAGATTGAGAAGATTGAAGCACTGGGGGTGACTTTTCTGTTGAACTGTGTGGTAGGAAAGCAGCTGAACATTGATGATATTTTTGCGCAGGGATATGATGCTATTTTTATTGGTTCAGGTACAGCTCTGCCTAAATCATTGGATATTCCGGGGGCCGGATTGCGTGGAGTGATTCAGGCTACTTATCTGTTGCACATGGCCAATATCTATAATGAAGGCACAGTCGGCCGTGATAAGGTGCCGGTTATCGAAGGAGAGCACGTGGCAGTGATGGGATGCGGAAATGTAGCCATGGATGCGGCCCGTACGGCCGTACGTATGGGAGCGGCCAGTGTGACCATTGTGTATCGACGTACGGAAGCCGATATGCCCGCTATACAGGCAGAATATCAGGCTGCCTTGCAGGAAGGTGTGAAATTCTTATGGCAGACTTCCACGACAGAATTCCTTGGAGATGAAGACGGGAAGGTTGTCGGACTACGTGCCAATACGCCGGAGGGAGTCAAGGAGTATGCTTTCGATCGCATTTGCCTGGCTGTGGGTTCACGTCCGGCCAGTCGGATTGTGTCGACTACGGAAGGTATAGAAACCGATGATAACGGGTATGTACTGGTAAAAGAACGTCCTTTCGGTATGACAAGCCGTAAAGGAGTGTTTGCCGGAGGTGATGTGGTGCATCGTCCGCAAACGGTAGTGATGGCTATGAAAGCAGCAAAGAGCGTGGCAGTGGGTATCGCACAGTATGTCGATGCTGTAAAATTGCTGAGTGAATAACCTAATTATAAAATAAATACTAAAGTTTAAGGACTATATCCTGATTACTCAGGAAAAAGCATTAATTTCGCGAATTCAAATGAAACTTTAGAATTTAGATACCAAAAAAACTTTACGATAATGATGGAACTTGATTTACTCACGGCTGTATCACCGATTGACGGTCGCTACAGAAGCAAAGCAGGAACTTTGGCTGCTTATTTTTCAGAATATGCGCTCATGAAGTATCGTGTGCGGGTGGAAATTGAATATTTCATCACTTTGTGTGAATTGCCTTTGCCGCAGCTGGCGTCATTTGATGCGACTCGTTTTGAGTCTCTTCGTGATATCTACCGTAATTTCTCTGAGGGAGACGCTGCACGTATCAAGGAAATAGAAAGCGTGACAAATCACGATGTGAAAGCTGTTGAGTATTTCATCAAGGAGCAGTTTGATAAACTGGGTGGACTGGAACCTTACAAGGAATTTATTCACTTTGGGCTGACATCACAGGATATCAATAACACTTCAGTTCCTTTGTCTATCAAGGATGCGTTGGAAGAAGTCTATTATCCGCAGATTCAGAAACTGATTGACCAGTTGACTACCTACGCAGAAGAATGGAAAAATATTCCGATGCTGGCAAAAACTCACGGACAGCCTGCTTCTCCTACTCGTCTGGGCAAGGAAATCATGGTCTTCGCTTATCGTCTGAACCGTCAGCTGGCTGTATTGAAGGCTTGTCCGTTGAGTGCGAAATTTGGTGGAGCAACCGGAAATTACAATGCACATCACGTGGCTTATCCGGATTTTGACTGGAAGGCTTTCGGTAATAAGTTTGTTGCTGAAAAATTAGGTCTGGAACGTGAAGAATATACTACACAGATTTCAAATTACGACGGACTGGGTGCCATCTTCGATGCAATGAAGCGTATCAATACCATCATGATTGACATGAACCGTGACTTCTGGCAGTATATTTCTATGGAGTATTTCAAGCAGAAAATCAAAGCTGGTGAGGTCGGCTCAAGTGCCATGCCGCATAAGGTGAACCCGATTGACTTTGAAAATGCAGAAGGTAACCTGGGAATGGCCAATGCAATATTGGAACATCTTTCTTCCAAACTGCCGGTCTCTCGTTTGCAGCGTGACTTGACGGACTCTACAGTGTTGCGTAATATCGGTGTTCCTTTCGGACATACGGTGATTGCCATCCAGAGCTCACTGAAAGGTCTTGGAAAATTGCTGTTGAATGAACATAAAATCTATGAAGATCTCGATAATTGCTGGAGCGTAGTGGCTGAAGCTATTCAGACGATTTTGCGCCGTGAAGCTTATCCGCATCCGTATGAAGCGTTGAAAGCGCTGACTCGTACGAACCAGGCTATTACAGAAGCTTCAATCAAAGATTTTATTGAAACACTGAACGTCAGCGAGGATATTAAAAAGGAATTGCGTGCGATTACTCCGCACAACTATACTGGAGTCTAACTTTAAAAAATAAATATCGCCCGAGAGGGTGTTGAGTATTAATATTAGCATTAAACAAAAAAATTATGGCAGAAAAAGAATTCAGACAAGATGGCGAAAACAGCCAGTCTGGCCGCGATGGTTACAAGTCTTACAACAGAGAAGGATATAACAAATATGGTAGAGGCGAGAAAAGCAACGGCTACGGTCGCCGTCCGTATAACAACAATAGAGAAGGGGGAGAAGGTTATCGTTCTTCTTATAATCCTCGCTTTAATAGTGGAGAGGACCGTCCGCAGAGAGGTGGTTACGGTAATCGCCCGCAGCGTTCATACGGAAACCGTTCCTACAATAATGAAGGAGGAGAACAGCGTTCTTCTTACAATCCTCGTTTTAACAACAATAATGGTGGACGTCCGCAGCGTGCGTACACTCCTCGTTTCAACAACAACCAGGAAGGAGGAGAACAGCGTTCATATCGTCCGCGCTTTAACAATGCACAACAGGGTGGAGAACAGCGCCCGTATCGTCCTCGTTTTAACAACAATGGCGGACAGCAGGGTGGATATGGTCGTCCACAGGGAGGTTACCGTCCGCGTACTGCCGACTACAACCCGAATGCAAAATATAGCATGAAGAAGCAGATTGAGTATAAAGAACTGCTGACTGATCCGGATGAACCGATTCGTTTGAACAAGTTCCTTGCGAATGCAGGTATCTGCTCTCGTCGTGAAGCGGATGAGTTTATCACTGCAGGGGTAGTATCTGTAAATGGTGAAATCGTAACGGAACTGGGTACAAAGGTGAAACGTTCGGATGAAGTGAAGTTCCACGATCAGCCGGTAAATATTGAGCGTAAGGTTTATGTACTGCTTAATAAGCCGAAAGATTGCGTAACGACTTCGGATGACCCGCAGGAACGTAAGACGGTGATGGACTTCGTGAAGGGTGCTTGCAAGGAGCGTATCTATCCGGTAGGACGTCTGGACCGTAATACAACAGGTGTGCTGCTGTTGACAAATGACGGTGACTTGGCATCGAAACTGACTCATCCTAAGTTCTTGAAGAAGAAAATTTATCATGTATACTGCGACAAGAATGTGACAAAGGCAGACTTGGATCAGATTGTACAGGGTATTACACTGGATGATGGTGAAATCCATGCTGATGCTATCAGCTACGCGTCGGATACAGACAAGTCGCAGGTGGGTATTGAAATTCACTCTGGAAAGAACCGTATCGTACGTCGTATTTTCGAATCGCTGGGCTATCGTGTGATTAAGCTGGACCGTGTGTACTTTGCGGGATTGACCAAGAAGGGATTGCGTCGCGGTGACTGGCGTTACCTCACAGAACAGGAAGTAGCCATGCTTCGTATGGGATCTTTTGAATAATGATAAATATAGCAGAACACAGGGATACACGGAAACGGAGCATCCCTGTGTTTTTAGATTAATTGATAAAACATAGAATCAAAATGGAAACAATTCGTAGAACAAAAATTGTTGACCTGCTGAAGCGTGAAGATTTTGGCGCGATGGTCAATGTGAAAGGTTGGGTGCGTACTCGCCGTGGTAGCAAACAGGTAAACTTTATTGCATTGAATGATGGTTCTACTATAAATAATGTGCAGATTGTAGTTGACTTGGCTAATTTTGATGAAGAGTTGCTGAAGCTGATTACAACGGGCGCATGTCTGAGCGTGAATGGAGAACTGGTAAAATCGGTAGGTTCCGGACAGGCAGCAGAAATTCAGGCACGTGAGATTGAAGTATTGGGTACTTGTGACAATACTTATCCATTGCAGAAAAAAGGACATTCAATGGAATTCTTGCGTGAGATTGCTCACTTGCGTCCTCGTACGAATACGTTTGGTGCAGTGTTCCGTATCCGTCATAACATGGCTATTGCAATTCATAAGTTCTTCCATGAAAGAGGTTTCTTCTATTTCCATACTCCTCTGATTACAGCATCAGACTGTGAAGGTGCCGGACAGATGTTCCAGGTTACTACCATGAACCTCTATGATTTGAAGAAAGATGAAAACGGTTCTATTATTTATGATAATGACTTCTTCGGAAAGCAGGCAAGTCTGACAGTTTCCGGACAGTTGGAGGGTGAATTGGCTGCTACTGCTTTGGGAGCAATTTATACATTTGGGCCGACATTCCGTGCGGAAAATTCAAATACACCGCGTCACTTGGCTGAGTTCTGGATGATTGAACCAGAAGTTGCTTTCAATGACATCAATGACAACATGGATTTGGCGGAAGAATTCATCAAATACTGTGTACAGTGGGCGTTGGACAACTGTTATGATGATGTGAAGTTCTTGAACGATATGTTTGATAAGGGCTTGATTGAACGTCTGCAGGGTGTATTGAAGGAATCATTTGTACGTCTGCCTTATACAGAAGGTATCAAGATTCTGGAAGAAGCTGTAGCTAATGGACATAAGTTTGAATTCCCGGTTTACTGGGGCGTGGATTTGGCTTCAGAACATGAACGCTTCCTAGTGGAAGAGCACTTCAAACGTCCGGTTATCTTGACCGATTATCCGAAAGAAATCAAGGCGTTCTATATGAAACAGAACGAAGATGGCAAGACTGTACGTGCTATGGATGTGCTGTTCCCGAAGATTGGCGAAATTATCGGAGGTTCAGAGCGTGAAGCAGATTATGACAAACTGCTGACTCGTATTCAGGAACTGAATATCCCGATGAAGGATATGTGGTGGTATCTGGATACCCGTAAGTACGGTTCATGTCCTCATTCTGGATTCGGATTAGGTTTTGAACGTCTGTTGTTGTTTGTAACAGGAATGGCAAATATCCGTGATGTGATACCGTTCCCGCGTACACCGCGTAACGCAGAATTCTAAAAGAAGATTCTATTTATCTATAAAAGAAAAAGTCATTCCGTTTGGGATGACTTTTTTTATGTTTCTACGATAGAAAAACGTACATAAAATGCGTGATTATCAAAATATTTTATAATTTTGTGATAACCTGATAGGTAATTCTAATACTTATAGTTATGAAAATACGTTATTTCTTTCTGGTAGCGTTTCTGATGCTTTTAGCTGTCGGCAATTCGATGGCCCAGGATGTGCAGGAAAAAACTCCTATTAATTTACATGGAGTTTGGCAGATGTGTTTCTATCGTTCTAATTCTCCGGATATACCGGGTGAACTTAAGACAAGTAATTCTCTGAAGATTCTTTCTGATGACGGACGTTTTACCAATCTGTTGATGATGCAGACAGGAGCTGTTATTTTGGGCTATGGAACTTATGAAATAAATAGTGAAGGACTTTATACGGAGTGTGTAGAGAAAAACGTGCATCTTCCGCAGTTGAATGGAAAGAAAAACGAAATGCATTTTGAGCTGAAGGAAAATGGAACATTGATGTATGTGAAATATTTCCTGGATAATGATGCCAATGGAAACAAGATAGATTCCTGGTGTCATGAAATCTGGAAGAAAGTAGAAATGACACCTGTTTATCCGGGTGATGAATTACGCTGACGAAGATTGATGATAAATAAAAAGGGCCGTTGTAACATCAGGTTTGCAACGGCCCTTTCTGGTTTTATATCATTTAGGTACGATTCATAATCAACTGGTTATCCCCACGGCTCTTTCATTTAAGCTTAGATAAAGGCACATAATTCCCCCACCCACTTCTTATGGGAAGCAGGGATTTTGTTATGATTGATACCCAAAACGTTACGAATCCTCTGAAATTACAAATTATCTCATTTTTGATCCAGCATATGTATCATTGCGGTAAAGTCCAAGGAAA